>Ga0209463_1000070_pt1 | contig 90492 bp, 80 predicted proteins | sample AgamicMgSfrz_FD_187169 | JGI IMG/M metagenome (GOLD analysis project Ga0209463, IMG submission 187169) | Agave microbial communities from Guanajuato, Mexico - Mg.Sf.rz (SPAdes) (version 2) | ecosystem: Host-associated > Plants > Phyllosphere > Phylloplane/Leaf | place: Guanajuato, Mexico... | reverse complement strand
ATTGATGACTCCTCCTTCATGTTTTTATTTTGGTAAAATAAAAACAGATGCAACTAGCCTTTATGTTTATTTTGTCTTCATGTACCTTCGCCCTAGCAGCTAAGGGTTACACAATACACCATCAAAACGTGTTTTGAGGAACAAACTAAAACAAGAAAGTGATTTGCATATGCTGCAATATTTTACACAAAGAGTATTATATGATTTTACCAATGAAAAAGCAAGTATAGATTACGAAATTCTATCCTAGTAGAAATTTACCTGTTCGTAATAAGGAAAAATTTTAACTGCTGTATTCTTATTCCAGCGCCATGTGATATAATTGTTTTAATTTACTATAAGAATTGTCCGATAATTTATACGTGAAAAATCCTACTTTCGACTTAGGTGAGAATGTCTGTTTTTTATGTTGTTTGTTGCAAAAGACATGAGTCTTTTCTCCTTATCACGTTTGTAAGATGGCTTTACAAGGTATATAAGCAATATCTTAATGATAACATGGGAAAATAGAATGAATAGTTAGATGAATAGGTGATAATAGATGGATAAGCTCGACCACCAATCAATAGTAAATCTAAAAAGTCGGTTCTTCGATCTCTTTGATATAGAAAGCAAAAGTTTTAATTATGAGTTAATTTTGCGGGAAATGCTGTATATTATTAAAAACTTCTTGAATGCCTCTGAGGTTACCTATTACAGTGCGAATGAGTGGAACGATGAATGGGCTGCAGAAGCATCAACAAATCCTTTTTCGACAGCAGCCATTCTTCCGTATACAACGGAAATGAAAAATAAGCTGTTGAGTAAGGCAGTTTCTAGAAAGCCAATCGGCATTCATACATTAGAACATTATGATTTGCTGATTCCGTTGAAAAACAAAGATGGTTTTTATAATTTTTTTGTTGTCCGATTAGATGAATCTGTGCAAGAAAGTAATCAAATCGGCACTGATTGCCTTTATAAGCTTATCAGTGAGGAATTTAGCTTTTATATAATTAAGGTCCAGGATTTACTCGAAATTGTTGCGGAAGAGAAGAGATATAAAAAGCTCTTTAAAGTTACCGAAACATTCCACTCTTCTATGGATACAGAAGGAGTATTGCGGGCAATTATCCAAACATTAAAGGATATTTATCCATCTCTTGGCTATTATCTTTTGTTGTCCCATGATAATAACACGCATGGCGATTTGCCAATCAAGGATTTAGAATACGACAGTGAAAACCTTGCTGCAATGGAAGCCTATGTAACGGGAGAAATACAGTTTGAGTATGTGAAGGAAAGTAGAAATTCCATCTTGTATGCTCCTTTAAAAGGAAAGCAAGGTGTATATGGTGTTTTGCAAGTTATCGCTGAGAATTCGGTTAAATTTCCAAAAAAAGAAGTGGAATTCATTACCCTGCTGGCAAATACAGCTGGGGGTGCTTTGGAAAATGCCCAGCTTTATCAGCAATCAAAAAAGCTAGTGTCAGATTTACAGCTCATTAATGAGGCTTCCCATCGATTAAACTCGAATTTAAGGCTTACGGAAATGATGACATATATGTCAAACCGCATTTCGATTAGCTTTGAGGCAGAGGAGGTAGGCTTCATCCTGTTTTCCTCTGAGACAAACTCATTGACTGTATTAAACGGCAGCACTGATTTTTTTCGTACAAAAGCTGCTGAGACGTATATCCATTATTTTAAAGAGAAAATCAAACAAGAAAAGGATTCGTTGTTTTTAGGCGATTTCAGTATGCCTTCTGAGGAGGATGCTGTTTACAAATCAATCATGGCTGTACCGATGATGCAGACTGGTGTTTTGAAAGGTTTTGCGATTGTCATGCATCAATTGCCGTATCATTTTTCTTTTGATACCTTTAAATTGCTGCAATCTCTTATTCATCACTCTACGTTGGCCCTGACAAATTCCATGCTAAGAGAGGAATTAGAGAAGATGGTGGTTACAGACCATCTGACAAAACTCTATTCGAGAAGCTTCTTAGATGAAAAGCTGGTAAGATCGCTTGTGGAGGATGCTGAGGGCACCTTTATCTTAATTGATATTGATAATTTCAAGGCAGTGAATGATACGTATGGACATCAAGTCGGTGACGAGATTATCATTCAGGTTGCCAATATTATTATGGAAAACATTAGAGCGACAGATATAGGAGCAAGATGGGGTGGTGAGGAGCTTGCAATCTATTTGCCAAGAGTTCCTCTACAAGTCGGTGTTTTCATTGCTGAAAGGCTTGTTGAAAAAGTTCGGGAAAGCTCTGCACCACCTGTTACCATTTCCTGTGGTGTGTCTTACTGGATGAGAAATAATGAAGAAAATTATCACTCCATCTTTAAGCGGGCAGACAAAGCATTGTATATTGCGAAAGAGACTGGAAAGGATCGGGTTGTTGTCCAAGATGCCTTTCGGACTAGTTGAGAGCTTTATATTTGAAATAAATAACAAAAACACCTCGAAATATTTCGAGGTGTTTTTGTTTGTTCTAGAATTATTTTACATATTCCATCAATGCGGAAACAAAGATTTCTAGATATTTCTTATCTATTTCATCAAAGCGTGCTTTTTCAGGTGAATCAATATCAAGAACACCTAGTAATGTGCCGTCTTCCTTCACTAATGGCACAACTATTTCTGATTGTGAGGCTGCATCACATGCGATATGTCCTGGGAATTGATGAACATCCTCTACTAATACTGTCTCTATGTTTTTTGCAGATGTACCGCAAACACCTCTTCCAAAAGGAATACGCACACATGCTGGCAAACCTTGGAACGGACCAAGAACTAGCTCAGTTCCTTCTGTCAAATAAAAACCTACCCAATTTACACGGTCCAAAAATTGATTTAAAAGAGCCGCTGCATTTGATAAGTTAGCTATTGTATTTGATTCGCCTTCAAGAAGAGCCTTCAGCTGTTTAACCACCAATTCATATTGCTGTTCCCGATTGCCGTTGTAAGTTTCGACGTTAAACAAGCAAATCACCTAACTTCCTTCAATTATTGTCATTATTTTAGCAGTTTAAGAGCGAACCTATGAAAGTTTTGTCGACTTTCTTTTAAAGGATTGGCCAATATTATCAAGAAAAGTATATAGAGTCTTTTCTTTCATCGTTTTATGCTGCACAAAAATAATTATTATTCAAACATATTTTATCATGAATAGCAAGAGAAACGAGGCGATTCTTAAGATGAAAAGAAATTCAAAGGAAGCAATTGTCGAATCTGCAATTACGTTATTTAACAGGAATGGTTATTATGGGACATCCATTAGGGATATTGCCGGACATGCAAAAGTGAATATAGCTAATATCTCTTATTATTTTAATGGCAAGCATGGTTTGCTGGAGCATTGTTTTACTACTTATTTCGAAAATTATATGGAGGTATTGGAGGCAGCTAGCCACCGTGATTTTAACAGCATATCGGAAAAACTGAAGCATGTTGTCAGAGAAATTATTGAATTTCAATGGCAGAACCTACAATTGACAAGATTTGTGCTTCGGGAAGTTTCCATTGATTCTCAAGTTGTAAGAGAAATCATGTCTACTTACTATGTGAAGGAGCGTTATTATCTTTTAAGCATCTTGGAAGAAGGCATAGAAAAGAAGGAATTTGCCAAGCAGTCTGTCCAGTACAGTATGATTCAATTAAAAAGCTTTCTAACTATGCCTTTTCTCAATGCTTCTTATATCCAAGAGGTACTCCATATTTATTTAAATGAAGCATACTTTATAAAAAAATATTTAATAGAAATAAATAGATGGATTGATGAAGTGCTTTGCAGTTCATACAGCTTAACGGTTTCCAGTTAGTACATGCAACCCTTGCCCAATATCCTTTGCTTGATGGGCATCTGAACCATATACAAGTGGAATTTGTAAGCGCAACGCTTCCTCCACAGCCCACTGTGGTGGATATGTTTCCACACATAAAGGCTTATATAACCCAGCTGCATTATAATCCAACTCATACCCTGCATTTTTGACTTGGTGAAGTAACTCCCGGATTTTATTAGAAAAATTCTGAGTAGGCGGGTATTGTTTTTGGAACTTATGAACAAGTGTCATATGGCCAATTCTTGTCGGTTTGTATGGTCCTAAATCGGCAGAAATTGATTTTGAAACTGTTTGAAAATAGCATTCATAAATGCGGTCAACATTTCCATAGAGACTGACCATTTCTCCGAATAAATCTGAGCTATAGTCAAGGCAATCATACTTTTTTAAAGGGTTTTTTAAAAAATGCACACTCAAAACACTATCATCCAAGAGATGTCCCCACTTTTGTAAAAACTCTTTTGTTCCATCCTCATAACCTTCAATATAATCAATCTCAAGACCGAGGTTGATTTTCAGTTCGCTTTGAAAAAGATCCTTTACCGCTTGGACCTCATCAAAATAGGATAACAGCTGTTCTGTAGTCATACTGCTGTCCTTGGTAGGAGCAGTATCTTCAAATCCTTGCGGTAATGGTGCATGCTCTGTGAAGGTTATTTCCCCAAATCCTAAGTCTATTGCCCTTTTTATATACTCCTTTAATCCATCTTTTGTCCCATGTGGACAAAATGGAGTATGTATATGACCATCTCTTTTATACATGAGTCTCCTCCTTCATTATGCTTTTAACTCATTATACATTTCCTCGTATAAATTACGGACATCCTTTTTGTATGTATAGATAAAATTACCGCAACAATTAGCCTTGAAAGAGGGTAATATTGTCCAAATAGGTTTGTCAGAAGCAATAATGTTTGTCTTACGTACATTCACGTAAGAAAACAGTGGATAGGATAATAACAATTTTTCTTTAAAAAAAAATAAAATATTAGTCAAAAATTGTCGTTTACATGGTATCATAAATACAAATATATAACCTTTACATATTATATGTATGTTGAAATAAATTTGGTCGGTGTAGGAACAGGGGGCTTCAAATGAATTACATAATCGGAATAGTAGGCATTTTGATCTGCCTATTTGCAGCAGGATATTTTATTAGAAGAAAATATTACGGGATTGTAGATGAGCTTGAAAGCTGGAAAATCGATATTATGAATCGGCCGGTGTTGACTGAGCTTTCTAAGGTAAAGAAGCTTAACATGATAGGGCAAACGGAAGAGCTTTTTGAAAAATGGCGTGCTGATTGGGATGGAATTGTGGCAGACCAACTGCCTGAGCTAGAAGAGCTTTTGTTTGATACGGAAGAATCTATAGATAAATATAAGTTTGGAAAAGCAAAAGAACTGCAAAAAGGTATACGCGTTAAATTGGAATCAATGGAGCGCAGCATTGAGACAATGCTTGAAGAGCTTAACAATTTAATCGGCAGTGAGGAAAAAAACAGAACTGAAATAGATGCTTTGAAAGAATCTTATCGGGAGAGCAAAAAAACATTGCTCGCTCACAGACACACTTTCGGAGATACAGAAAGTAAAATTGAAGAGATGCTGCAGGAAACTGCTGTTAAGTTAAAAGAATACGAGGAAAAAACAGATAATGGTGATTATCTGGAAGCTCGAGAGATTATTCATGCGATTGAAAAGCTTACAGAAAATATCCGCTATTTAATTGAGAATATTCCTCCGTTGCTGATTGAGTGTCAAACGAAGCTACCTGAACAGCTTAATAATCTGAAGGAAGGCTATGCAGATATGCTCGAACAAGGCTTCATTCTCGAACATATTCAGCTTGAAGCAGAAGTGGCGGAAATTGAAGAAGAGCTAGAACAAAGCAAGGAATTGCTTAATGATGGCAAAATAGAGCAAGTTCAGGCTATCATAGCAGAAATACAGGAGAAATTAGATCTTTTATATGACTTGCTTGAAAAAGAAGTGATGGCAAGGAACTATTGGAATAAGAATTTAGATCCTGCAAAAGCAATTCTGCATGAAATTAAGGCTGGCAATACTCGTCTTCAAGAGGAGGTTTCCTTGCTGCAAAGAAGCTATAATTTGAATGATGAGGATCTGGAGCTGCAATTTAAGCTCGATAAACGTTTGAAGCTGTTATATAAACAATATGAAGTGCTTGAGCATAAGCTTTTAACAGAGTCTGCTGCACATACTATTTTGAGTGAAGAACTAAAAAGTCTCAAACAACAGTTGGAGAGTGCATCACAGGAACAGGAAGAGCTGTTTGATAAGCTCCATGCTTTACGAAAAGATGAAGTTATTGCACAAGAAAAAATGACAGAACTCTCCAAACAAATGGCAAATGCGATGAGGATGGTTGCTAACAGTAACTTGCCAGGTGTTACTTCTGAATATAACGAACTGGCAGAAGAGACACAGGCAGCAATCGCGAAATTAAAGGTCGTACTGCAGGAAGCACCGCTAGACATGCCGACAGTTCAGCAATTGGCTGATCATGCAGAGCAAGTAACAATAGCGCTTGTGAATGCTACAGAGGAACTAGTTGAAACAGTGCTACTCGCAGAGAAGGTTATTCAATACGGAAATAGATACCGTCGCAAATACCCGCAGGTGGAAAATTCACTTGCAGAAGCAGAAATGCTATTCCGTAAATACAGATATAAAGAAGCATTAGAGCATGCGGCAGCAGCTGTTGACGAAATCGAACCTGGCAGCATCCAAAGAATGGAAGCATGGGTTGCTGATTTGAGAGAAAAGGAATTGAAGTAATGAAAAGATAGCCTTGCAAGGCTATCTTTTTTTTGCAGATTGCTCCACTAATTTTAAGTAGAGGCATAGCTCTACTATATTTTCAAATAATGCTTACTATGATACCATAAAGTGCTGGAGTTCTTATTTAGGAGGGGCTTATGATATATTTAGATAATAGTGCTACAACAAAGCCGTTTCCAGAAGTGATTGAATCATATACAGCAGTTGCAGCAAACTACTTTGGTAATCCCTCTTCCATTCATCGGTTGGGGATGGAAGCAGAAAAGCTTTTAATGCAAGCGAGGGCACAGATTGCCGCAATCTTAGAGGTTAAACCGAGTGAAATATACTTCACTTCTGGCGGGACAGAAGGAAACAATATGGCTTTAAAAGGAGCTTCAAGCTTTTATAAGACAAGAGGAAAACATATTATCACGACAAGGATTGAGCATGATTCAATAAAAAGGGTGATGGAGCAGCTTGAGCAGGATGGTTTCACTATTACCTATCTTCCAGTTGATGAACAAGGCTTTGTAGCTGTCGATGATATAAAAAAACATATACAAAATGATACAATCCTAGTGTCAATTATGCATGTCAATAATGAAACAGGAGCAATCCAGGAGATTGCCGCAATTGGGGAGCTTTTAAAACAATATCCAAAGATTCTTTTTCATGTGGACGGTGTACAAGCTGTTGGGAAAACACCTTTTTCATTTAAGGATCATCATATAGATTTATATACTATGTCTGCCCATAAATTTCATGGCTTAAAGGGTAATGGCATTTTGTACGCAAAAGAAGGCCTGCTCTTGTCCCCCTTGCTTGCTGGAGGAGGACAAGAGCGTAATATGCGCAGCGGGACTGAAAATGTGGCAGGGGCTGTGTCTACAGCTAAAGCTTTAAGAATGCAGATGGAAAACTACAAAATGCATTTTAGCAAAATGCAAGAGCTTAATAAGTTTATCCGTAAACAATTGGAAAGCATGGACAGAACAATAGTCCATTCTCCTGTTCAAAGTGTCCCGCATATTATTAACTTTTCGGCAGAAGGGATTAAGGCTGAGGTACTTATTCATGCACTTGAAGAAAAGGGTATCTTTATCTCGACAACAAGTGCGTGTTCATCAAAGACAAACACAGTAAGTAAAACATTATTGGCAATGGGTGTGCCTGAGCATATTGCAGAAAGCTCTTTTCGAATTAGTTTAGCTTATGAAAATAATAAAAAAGAGCTGGAAGAAGCGATGACTGTATTAAAGGAAACTATCCATTGGCTAAGAGGGGTTATGAATAAATGAAGTATGATCGTATATTAATACGCTATGGTGAGCTTTCTACTAAAGGGAAAAATAGAAAGAAATTCGTTGATAAATTAAGAAACTCTATTGCAGATGCATTAAGCAGCTTTTCAGGAATCAAAATAGACGGACAGCGGGATCGTATGTATGTTGTTCTAAATGGGAATGAAGCAGATGCTGTCGTTCATTCTTTGAAAAACATTTTTGGAATTCAGTCCTTTAGTCCTGCTATTAAGGTGGAAAGAGATTTAGAAGTCCTAAAAGATGCAGCATTAGAGCTTGTCACTTCTATCTATAAGGATGGAAATACGTTTAAAGTGAGTGCCCGCAGATCAGATAAAACCTTTTCTCTTGATACAAATGAACTAAATCACTTTTTTGGTTCTCATATTCTAAAGAATATCCCTGGTATTAAGGTGGATGTCAAAAATCCAGATATTACACTGCAGGTTGAAGTAAGAAGTGAAGCTGTTTATCTATCGAGCGAAAACTTTGCTGGTGCAGGCGGTTTGCCGACAGGTGCTAGCGGAAAAGCGGTACTTATGCTGTCAGGAGGGCTAGACAGTCCTGTAGCAGGTTACTTGTCCATGAAGAGGGGGCTTGAATTGGAGGGAGTACACTTCTTTAGTCCTCCATTTACTAGTGAAAGAGCAAAGCAAAAGGTAGTGGACATCGGTAATGTTCTTGCCTCTATGAATGGACGGTTTGTTCTTCACATTGTGCCCTTTACAGAAATTCAGCAGTTAATTCATAAACAAATTCCAGAAAACTATACGATGACTGCAACAAGAAGATTAATGCTGCGCATAACGGATGAAATCAGAAGAAGACAAGAAGCACTAGCAATCATTACAGGGGAAAGCGTTGGTCAGGTTGCAAGCCAGACTCTTGAAAGCATGTACGCAATTAATGCTGTCACAAGTACACCTATTATTCGCCCGTTAGTTACATCTGACAAAGGAGATATTGTAGATATTGCGAAGCAAATTGGCACATATGATATTTCCATTAGACCGTACGAAGATTGCTGTACAGTATTTGTACCTGCTTCTCCAAAAACAAAACCAAAGAAAGAAAAGGTTGAGTTTTACGAAAGCTTTGTTGATTTTGAGCCAATGATTAAAGAGGCTGTCGATAAAGTAGAAACAATCGTATTAACTGGTAAACAAGAAAATAACAGCTTAATGGACAGTTTATTTTAATAATAGGATTAAAAATAAAGTGTTTATGAATTTATTGTGAACAATTACCAAAAATTAAAGTGAATGAAGTCCATGTGTATTACACATTCTATTATCAACAAGGAGGTGATACACATGGCAAACAACAACAGCAGCAACAACTTAGTAGTACCAGGAGCTGAACAAGCTCTTGAACAAATGAAATACGAAATCGCTTCAGAATTTGGCGTTAACTTAGGTGCAGAAACAACTGCTCGCGCTAACGGTTCTGTTGGTGGTGAAATCACAAAACGTCTAGTTCAAATGGCTGAACAGCAATTTGGCGGATACCAAAAATAATAAATAATATGGCGTAAGAGATGAGGCGATTGCCTCATCTCTTTTTTTGACGCTATTAGCTCTAAAAATGAAATATTTTAAAAATCAGAGAGTTAGTAGTATAATGACATAAGAATTTTTTATAGCCTAATTACTAGGGGGAAATGACATGAGTCGAGAAGAATTATTGGCTCCGGAAATATACAACTTTGTTTCCGAGATCGAGAAGTTTGCGCAAAACAAAGAAAGACTTGCATTGCGCTGGGAAAATGAAAATGGAGATAAGCAGGAAATTACATACAGCCACCTTTTGCAGCAAGCAAATAAAGTGGGAAATGTCTTTAAAGCTGCAGGTCTAAAAAAAGGGGATGTTGTATTAGTCATTGTACCAAGGCTAATTGAAGCATACCAAGTATACATAGCTGCATTAAAATTAGGCTTGACGATCTTGCCGAGCTCTGAAATGCTGCGAGCAAAGGATTTGCAGTATAGGATTACACACGGTGAAGTAAAGGGTGTTATCAGCTATTATCCATATTTGGACGAGCTTAACAAGGTAGAAGAGGTAAGTAATCTAAAGAGATTTGTTATTGGTAAGGAAGCTGATGGCTGGGAGTATTTAGATAAAGCAGCAGACCATTCCTCAGATGAACTGGAATTGACTCAAACAAACAAGTCAGATACAGCCTTTATCTCGTATACTTCAGGCACTACCGGAAACCCAAAAGGTGTTGTACATACACATGCATGGGCATATGCACATCTTAGAACCGCTGCACCAAACTGGCTTTGTATTGAAGAAGGAGACTTAGTTTGGGCAACTGCAGGACCTGGTTGGCAAAAATGGGTATGGAGCCCGCTTCTTTCTGTACTTGGATCTGGAGCAGTAGGCTTTGTTTATCATGGTAAGTTCGACGCTCACAAATACTTGCAGCTGCTTGAAAACTATGAAATCAATGTGTTGTGCTGTACTCCTACAGAATATCGCCTAATGGCAAAAGTAGAGGATATAGGTAATTTCAAGCTTCCAAGCTTAAGAAGTGCTGTGTCAGCAGGAGAACCGCTTAACAGGGAAGTAATTGACGTATTCAAGGAGCATTTCAATTTGGATGTTCGAGATGGGTATGGACAAACAGAAAATACGTTGCTGCTTGGTATTACAAAAGGAGTTTCGCTCAGACCTGGCTCAATGGGCAAGCCGACACCAGGCAATATTGTCGAAATAGTCGATGAGGATGGAATCCCATGTGCAGTAGGAGAAGTCGGAGATATCGCTGTGCATAAAGACACGCCGGCCCTTTTCAAGGAATACTTTAAAGAACCGGAACGAACTAAACAGCAGTTTAGAGGTGACTACTACGTTACAGGTGACAGAGCGAAAAAGGATGAAGACGGCTATTTCTGGTTTGAAGGTAGAAGTGATGATATTATTATCAGTTCTGGCTATACAATCGGTCCGTTTGAGGTGGAAGATGCTCTTGTTAAGCATCCGTCAGTTAAGGAATGTGCAGTTGTCGCAAGTCCTGATCCTATCAGAGGAAATGTGGTTAAAGCATTTATCGTGCTGCGTGACGGTGTTGAGGGGACAGAAGGCTTAGTCAAAGAATTGCAAACACATGTCAAAAATTCAACTGCCCCGTATAAGTACCCGCGTAAAATTGAATTTATTGATGAGCTTCCTAAAACAGCTTCTGGAAAGACAAGAAGAGTGGAGCTTAGGGATAATGAGCTGAAAAACAAAGGTTAACTTGTTCTAAGTATGGATAAACTGGATTATTATCATCTTTCGGTTTTTGAACAATTACCTATATAAAGTTGGAAGGAATAAGCAGCATGTATGCGAAATATATACATAGCTGCTTATTTATTTAGGAGGAAAAAATGGGAACGTTATTTTATGGTGGAACGATATACACAATGAGACGTGAGGGAGAAACGGTTGGCGCTGTTTATGCAAATGGCTCATACATCATTGATTACGGAAGTGTAAAGGAACTGGAAATGAAATATGGCCAGGAGCTGACTGACCGTGTTCATTTGAAGGGCGGAGTTATGCTGCCAGGCTTTGTAGACAGCCATATGCATTTAATCGGGCATGGAGAAAGACTGATACGATTAGATCTGTCAGCATGTACCTCCAAGCAAGAAGCATTATCTCTTATTAAGAAGTCTGCAGAAAAAACAGCAGAAGGGGAATGGATTTTTGGCGGAGGCTGGAATGAAAATCTTTGGGACGATAAAACACCATTTACAAAAGAAGAATTGGATAACATAGTACCACATAATCCAATTATTTTGGATAGAATCTGCAAGCATGCAATTGCCGTTAATACAAAGGCTTTAGAGCAGGCAAAAGTAACAGGCAATACAGCAGAACCGTTTGGCGGCGTGATTGAAAAGGACGATACGGGAGCAATCACAGGTGTATTGAAGGACAAGGCACAAGAGCTTATTACAAATGCCATTCCAGAAAAAAGCGATGAATATGTAAAAAATGCTTTGCGAAAAGGCATAAAGGATGCCTACAGGCTTGGTTTAACTGGTGCCCATACAGAGGATTTGTTTTATTATCACGGCTATGAAGGGACACATCAGGCCTTCAAGCAGGTAATTGAAGAGGAAGGTCTATTGTTTCGGGCACATCTGCTAATTCATCACAGAGTATTTGCTGAAACGATAGCAGCTGCACCTCAAACTGCCTACCAATCGGGGGGAGATTGGGTGGAGCTTGGTGCGATGAAAATATTTGCGGATGGAGCCTTTGGCGGACGTACAGCACTATTAAGCAGACCATATGCTGATGATCCATCAACACAAGGTGTCTGCATCTTTACACAAACCCAGTTAGATGAGCTTGTGAAGCAGGCAAGAGACAACAACATGCCTGTAGCAGTGCATGCTATTGGTGATGAGGCCTTTGACATGGTTCTTAAGGCGATTGAAAAGCATCCATTAAAGGGATATGGCAGAGACAGGCTTATCCATGCGACAATGCTCCGTGCAGACCTGATAGAGCGCTTAAAGGGGCTTCCTCTTATACTAGATATTCAACCAAGCTTTGTTACTTCTGATTTTCCATGGGTATATGATCGACTTGGAAAGGATAATATGCAATATTGCTATGCATGGAAAACATTACTTGCAGAAGGACTTCATTGCGCCGGCGGTTCAGATGCACCAATTGAGTCTGCAGATCCTCTAGCAGGCATCTATTCAGCTGTATTAAGAACAAATCATGAGGATATAAGCGGCGATGGATATATGCCTGAGCAAGCTTTATCTGTATATGAGGCAGTGAGCTTATATACAAAAGGGAGTGCCTACGCTATATGTCATGAACAGGATAGGGGCATCATTGAAAAAGGATATCTTGCTGACTTTACTGTGCTTGATCAAGACCTGTTTGCGATAAATCATCGTGATATTCAGAACGTAAAAGTTACAAAAACAATTATTGCAAGTAAAGTCGTTTATGAAAAATAAAGATAATTGAGGCTGGGACAAATCAAAAGATAACCTTTCTAAACACGAATAATAAAATTACAACTAAAATTGAAAAATGAAGGTTGTGTCTAAATAGAATGTTGAGTTAAAGTTAGTTCGTTTCATTGCGCTGCACCCACTCGCTTTCCGCGGGGAGGTATGGAGCCTCCTCGTCTTCGCCTGCGGGTAATCATCCTTTCCTCTATTTCCCTTAGTAGTCGAGTGGCCTCCGCTCCATTCCACTAAAATTTTTAATTTTGTATTTAAACAAAAAACCTAACTATTTATCGATAGTTGATTAAGTAGTTCGGTCTTTACGCTGGTTTACATAATTATGTCCTAGTCTCTTTCTTTTTAAAAAAAGTTCGGGTTGTGAAATATCACGAATAGAATTATAATATGAAATATTTCGAAAATAGAAAGAAGAGATAAAAGATGAAGGATAATCAAACGAAAACAGGAATACTGTATGCAGCATTCGCATACTTGATTTGGGGATTGTTTCCTATTTATTGGAAGAATCTTCAAGGCGTTGGTGCCGATGAAATTTTGGCAAATCGCGTGCTATGGTCTTTTGTATTTATGGTTTTGCTTGTGACTATAACGAGAAAGTGGAAGAAGCTGGGAGAGGTGCTGTATAGCTTTAAAAAAAATAAAAAACAGGGCTTTATGCTGTTTATCGCATCTGTGCTAGTCAGCTGCAACTGGTTTATTTATATTTGGGCAGTGAATGCCAATCAAATTATTGAAACAAGTCTTGGCTATTATATTAATCCATTGGTCAGCGTTATGCTCGGTATGTTTGTATTAAAGGAAAAGTTAACGAAAGCTCAGTATGTCTCAGTTGGATTAGCAGCTATCGGAGTACTAATATTGACGATTTCCCATGGAAGCTTTCCATGGATTGCATTATCTTTAGCATTTACCTTTGGTTTGTATGGTTTGGCGAAAAAACTTATTTCCATCGATTCCGAAATAGGACTCACATTAGAAACAATGTTCATTACACCAATCGCCCTCCTTTACATAGTTTATTTATTTGTAAAGGGAGATCATGCATTTCTAGCAGGATCTTCAGGAATGGATGTGCTGCTGATGATATCTGGTGTGTTGACAGCAGTACCACTCCTCTTTTTCGCTAAAGGAGCCCAAAGGATACCGCTGTCGATGCTTGGCTTCATTCAGTACATGACACCTACCTTAACATTAATTTTAGGTGTATTTGTTTATGATGAGCCCTTCACCTCGACACATCTATTATCCTTCGTATTCATTTGGAGTGCATTAACACTTTATTCATTGTCAAAAACAAAGCTGTTTTCACAATCTAATCATGCAAAACGAAAAGATAGTGCAGAGGCCTAAGTGCTAGGAATACACAAATGAATCTTAGTAGATGATAAAAAAGGAAAAAGATGAAACATTTAGAAGTTTTATACGTAAAAAAGAGAGGAATAAAGGAGGGATACATAAAAAATGAATAAAAAAAGATGGGCCGCCCTTGGAATAGCTGCATTTATATTTGCGTTTTCCATTGCTACAAGTCTAGTATCAACAGCATTAACGACTGATTTCAACAGTCTCTTTTCCGACTTAATGGCAAGCGGCAATGAGGAGTTTACAGAGGATACGCTGGAGGACGGAAATGAGTTTAATAAAATAGCCGTTCTTGAAGTAGATGGAACAATTCAGGATACTGGTGATACACAATCGATTCTGTCCTCAGCAGGATACAATCATAAGGCATTTATGAAAAAACTCGATAAAGTGAAAAATGATTCAAGCGTAAAGGGAATTATTCTTAAAGTGAACACTCCTGGCGGCGGAGTTGTGGAAAGTGCGGAAATACATGATAAAATAGTCGAAATTCAAGAAGAGGCGAAAAAGCCTGTATACGTGTCAATGGGATCAATGGCTGCTTCTGGAGGCTATTATATTTCAGCTCCTGCTGATAAAATCTTTGCGAGTCCTGAAACATTAACAGGTTCATTGGGAGTTATTATGTCCGGCTATAATTTTGAGGGGCTTGCAGAAAAGTACGGTGTTGAATTTGTAACAATTAAAAGCGGCCCATACAAGGATATCATGAGCTCCACAAGGGAAATGACAGATGAAGAAAGGAATATTCTGCAGACGATGATTGACAATTCCTATGATGGCTTTGTGAAGGTAATAGCTGACGGAAGAGGCATGAAGGAAAACGAAGTTCGAAAAATCGCAGATGGCAGGATATACGATGGCAGACAAGCAAAGGATTTAAACTTGATTGATGACTTCGGTTACCTTGATGATGTTATTAACTCGATGAAAACCGATAATAACTGGAAGGATGCTATGGTTGTAAGCTATAGTGATTCTGGAGGATTTGCTTCCATGTTTGGAATGACTGCAAAAAGTCTGCTGAGCGGAGAAGAAAAAGAAATGGCCAATATACTAAAGATAGCAACAAATGCAAATTCGCCTCGGCTTATGTATTTGTATGCAGAATAGGAGGCCGGAATTATGAGTATGGATATCACAAACACAGGAGTCGATTCCCTTCATCAACATAGTGATGAACCGCCTAAAGCTTTTGATTTTAACCATTATGCTGGTTTTTGGATGAGATTTTGGGCATATTTAGTCGATATTATTATTATTACAAGCATAAACCGGATTATTATTTATCCAGTATTTCGTTTGTTCGATCTTCCCACTGAAAACACGGGCTTGTTCTCGATGATTAACATACTTACAGCCCTTGTTTTTTACTTGTACTTTGTTTTAATGACAAAATACTTTAAACAGACGTTAGGGAAAATGATTTTTGGATTAAAGGTAATACCCTTGAAAAATGAGGTATTAACATGGGATACTGTTATTTTTCGCGAGTGGATCGGCAGGTTCATATCAGCTAGCATTTGGATTCTTTATGCTGTTGTAGCCTTTCAGCCGAAAAAGCAAGGCTTGCATGACTTGTTCGCAGATACGGCTGTTGTGCATGAAAAACGAAGAAGATAATCTTATGAAAAACCTGCCAGGATGGCAGGTTTATTTTTTTTGTCTTTAACCAATAATAGTAAGGTTTGAAAGGATGTGCACATTTTGAGAGTGTTATTCATTATCGGCATCATTGCTTTATGCCTGCTGCTTTTGCTATTACTGCTTTTATTCATGAAAATTACCGTGAAAATACGATACTACCATGCAAAAGATAATGATGATCTTTCTATTGAAATTAGACTATTATTTGGCCTTATAAGAATAAAGAAGAAATTCCCGCTGATTAAAGTGGATGATAATTCACCTTCACTTGTCGTTAAGGAGGAAACGAAGGTTAAGGTTGGCGAGGATGGGCCACAACAAAAAGGTGATAAGAAGACAAAGCAATTTACGGCACAGGAATTATTAAATACCTTATCCAATACAAAAGAAATGCTGCAGCATGTTGTTGGCTTTCACCGGATTATTCGTTATTTACTCTCGAAATTTCAAATAAAAGACATAGAGTGGAGTTCCATTGTCGGTCTTGGAGATGCAGCGCATACAGGGGCTATCGCAGGGGCAGTCTGGGCAGTTAAAGGGGCCATTATCGGGATTGTAAGTAATTATATGAAAATGCAAAACATGCCTCATATACATATCTATCCACAATTTCAGCGCAATGTCTCAGAAACTTTATTTAAGTGTATGATTCGTTTTCGGCTAGGGCATGCTATGATTGCAGGAATTAAACTGGTTAAATATTGGAAAGGCGGTCTGCCTCATTTAAAAACAAATAATGAAGCGTCTGCCATCCAAAAATAATAATGCATAATGCAAATGGAGGAATAAACATGTCAGATCATCCAATACAAGGCTTAATGACAACTGCAATGGAAAACTTAAAGGAAATGATCGATGTCAATACGATTATCGGTGATCCTGTTGAAACTCCGGATGGCAGTGTTATATTGACTGTTTCCAAGGTAGGCTTCGGTTTCGCTGCAGGCGGAAGTGAATTCACACTAGAAGATCACTCTTTGGGTGATAATAGTGTTAGTAAGCATCCATTTGGTGGCGGTAGCGGTGGCGGTGTTTCCATTACACCAATTGCTTTTTTAATTGTTAACGGACAAGGTGTCAAAATGGTTCATCTTGATGAAAGCACGCACTTATATGAAAAGCTTTTGGATTTTGCTCCACAAGCTGTAGACAAAATCCAGCAAATGTTCTCTAAAAACGGAGACAGCCAGCAGCAGCAATCTTCAAGTCAACAACAGCAATCCAGCAAAAAGGAAGATATTGAATTTTAATAAAAAATAAATAGGTCTGAAACACAGCTAGGCAGTTCGTCAGGCTAGTGTTTCAGACTATTATTTTTTTAACAGACATTTTCTTTGCAAATAGGACCATATATCCGATATGATAAACAATATACATATTTATAAAACGGGAAGGATTGAGCGTAATGCCTGCAATAACATTTAAAAACAAGCCGGTCACTTTGCTTGGCAATGAAGTAAAGGTAGGAGACAAGGCTCCTGAATTCCATGTGCTTGCAAATGACATGTCTGAGGTCACGTTAGACAGCTCTAAAGGAAAGGTGCGCTTGTTCAGTGTCATCCCATCCATTGATACAGGTGTTTGCGATGCCCAAACAAGACGCTTTAATGAAGAAGCAGGAAAACTGGAAAATGTGGAAGTAATCACAGTAAGTGCAGACCTTCCTTTTGCTCAAAGAAGATGGTGCGCTAGCGCCGGAATAGACAATGTAATTACTGTCTCAGACCATAAGGACCTTTCTTTTGGCAAAGCATATGGTGTTGCAATGGAAGAGCTTCGTTTGCTTGCGAGAGCTACGTTTGTCGTGGATTCAAGTGATACTGTTACATATGTAGAGTATGTGGCAGAAGCAAGCAGTCATCCAAATTATGAAGCAGCTATTGAAGCGGCAAAAGCGGCAAAATAAGAAATAAAAAAAGTCATCGGGAAATTACATAGAAAGTCTCGAAAAGGTTTCGAGGCTTTTTCTGTGCGAATTATAAAGATAATGAAATTTACTGGAAAGACAGGTGAGGGACATGACGACAATTAGTCCTGTTGAACAATTATTTACTGTATTTAATGAAACAGCATCCCTGCTGCAAGAGGAATTGCAATGCACCTATTTAGAGGCATTAGCAGAAACAGGAGAAAATATATTCCAAGAAGCAATTCTGCAGGATGAATTGAGTGAAGTTACAAAGAAAAGGCTGATGAAAAGCTATGAGTCGGTTTCTTTAGATAAATTTAGCAAAGAAAATATTCGCAAAGGTTTTCAATTGTCTATTCTAAAGGGTATGAAGGAAAATACACAGCCAAACCATCAAATGACTCCAGACTCAATCGGAATGTTTATTGGTTATCTTGTTCAGAAATTTTATACAGAAAAAGAAATGCGTTTATTAGATCTGGCTGTAGGTACAGGAAATCTCTTGACTTCTGTGATCAACCAGCAGGGAGAAAAAAAAGCGGAAGCAATTGGAGTCGATATTGATGATCTGCTTCTCCAGCTTGCATTTATTAATGCTAATCTCCAGGAGCAGCCGATTGAATTTTTTAACCAAGACAGTCTTGAAAAGCTGTTTATTGACCCAGTGGATATTGTTATCAGTGATTTACCTGTCGGTTATTATCCAAATGATGTTGGTGCAAGTGAATATGAGCTTAAGGCAGAAACTGGTCATTCCTTTGCACATCATCTTTTTATTGAACAATCCATAAATCATTTAAAACCAGGTGGATTTGGGTTCTTTATGGTTCCAAATGGCTTGTTTGAAAGTGAACAGGCTCCGAAACTTCACGCTTATTTGAAAGAAGCAGTCCATATTCAAGCAATCATGCAGCTGCCATTGACATTATTTAAAAATAAACAGGCAGGAAAAAGCATTTTGATATTGCAGAAAAAAGGGGATACTATAAAAGCACCGAAGCAAGTGCTCCTTGCCAGCATTCCAAGTTTCTCGAACATGCAGGCGATGGAAAAAATTCTTGGTCAAGTTGACCAATGGCTACAGGAAAACAAGCAGTAAATGTATGGAACAAAAAAGTGACGCCAAAAGTACATCAATACCTGTTCTACTAAAAACAGCATTTGTACTAACACAGTCTGACGCTATTATATAAAAGCTTTTTCTTGTTTTTGTGGCGAAATCATGAAAAAAAACAAAAAAACAAGAAAAAAACGAAGAACTGTATCAATATAACTTGAAATGTTGCTGACACAATGTTTAAATGAGAAATTGAGAGATATTTGTCCAGTATAGTTTATATAGAAAGCTGTTCAATGTCAGATTAGCACAATAAAATGTTGTTATATAAAAGGGGAGTAAAATACTTTATGGCAAAAATTATTGCGATCAATGCAGGTAGTTCTTCACTAAAGTTCCAACTTTTTGAAATGCCAAGTGAGGAAGTAATCACTAAAGGTCTTGTCGAACGTATCGGATTAAATGAAGCTGTCTTCAATATTTCATTTAATGGTGAAAAAATCAAAGAAGTAACAGAAATTCCTGATCACGAAGTAGCAGTAACAATCCTATTGAATAAGTTAACTGAGCTTGGAATCATCAAGTCATTAGACGAAATTCAAGGTATTGGTCACCGCGTAGTTCACGGTGGAGAAGAGTTTGCTGACTCAGCATTAATTACAGATGAAGTATTAGAGAAAATTGACAATTTGTCAGAATTAGCACCACTTCACAACCCTGCTAACTTAACAGGAATTCGTGCATTCCAAAACGTTCTTCCTGAAGTTCCAGCTGTTGCTGTTTTTGATACTGCTTTCCATCAAACAATGCCTGAAAGCTCATATCTATACAGCCTTCCGTATGAGTATTATGAAAAATACGGCATTCGTAAATACGGTTTCCATGGAACAAGTCATAAATATGTTTCACAACGTGCTGCAGAAATGCTTGGTCGTCCAATTGACCAGCTTCGCCTGATTTCTTGTCACTTAGGAAATGGTGCAAGTATTGCTGCAATTGAAGGCGGTAAATCAATCGATACTTCAATGGGCTTCACACCACTTGCTGGTGTAACAATGGGTACACGTTCAGGAAACATTGACCCTGCCTTAATTCCATATATTATGGAAAAAACAGATCAGTCTGCAGATGAAGTATTGCAAGTATTGAACAAAAAGAGCGGATTGCTTGGAATTTCCGGATTCTCAAGTGACCTTCGCGATATTACAGAACAAGCTCAAGCTGGCAACGAGCGTGCAGAATTGGCGTTAACTGTTTTTGCTGAGCATATTCATAAGTATATCGGTTCATACGCTTCTGGAATGAATGGTGTAGATGCAATCATCTTCACAGCTGGTATCGGAGAAAACAGTGAAGTTGTTCGTGCAAGAGTACTTCAAGGACTTGAGTTCATGGGAGTTTATTGGGATCAGTCACTTAATAAGATCTCTGGTGAAGAATCATTCATCAACTACCCACACTCTCCAGTAAAAGTTATGGTCATTCCGACTAACGAAGAAGTAATGATTGCCCGCGACGTAACAAGAATCGCAAGCGTGTAACCATTACTAATAAAAAGACAATTCTTTGCAATGCAAAGGATTGTCTTTTTTTAGTTTAAGCCGATTCAAATGGTATACTAAACAGTGGGATTACATTTAATAGGGCTGGTACATAGAAAGGAGTCAATTTATGCTGACTTATAGGGAAGAAGAAGTGCTTAAGGAATTGTCCGAGTGGGAGAGAGTACTTTTTTCGTATGATAAGACCGATTTGGAAAGCTTATATGAGAAGTATGTGAGAAAAAGCATGTCGTTTTTGGAAGAAAGTAAGTGGGCTGAACTTTATTCCATCGTTGATAGTTCCTTGTTCCATGCATATACAATGCTTCTAAGCTCCAGCCTTCATGAAAACTCCAATGAACGAATGCTCTCAACAGCAAGAATATTTAATGAAAATATCACAGACATAACAGATATGAAGAAACTGACAATTGATCAGCTCCATTTTATTGGCCAGCAGCAAATGGCAAAAAATCGTCTTTATGCGTGTTTTCAAGGAGGTATCGCTGGAACAGGAGGTATCGCTGCAGCTGCAACTGACTTTTTAGCATTAATGGTGATTAATATACGCTTTTGTCAGCAGACCTCTGCCCTTTTTGGTTCACCAGGCAATACGCCGACAGAAATAATGACAGCATTAAAGGTGCTCCACGGCGCATGCCTGCCAAAAAGACTTCAAGGAAGGGCATGGGCAGAGCTGATGGAAGAAATGGAAAGGCCGAGTAATTACTTTTATGAGGGCACAGAAAATGTTGCCAGCAATGAGACGGTAGAGGTCATGCTGCAGCAGACAATGAAGATGTTTTTTATTTTTCTTTTTGGCAAAAAAACATACAAAAAAATGCCATTTGTCAGTATGCTGATCGGTGCAGGAGCTAACTATCAATATACGAAAAAAATAACTGAATTTTCCTATAAGTATTATCAAAGACGTTATTTATATGAAAAGCTGCAGGGCGGGACTAATTAGGGAGGAAAAAGACTTTGAACATTAACGAACATACGAACAAAAAATATACCCATATCGCATGTAAAGTGATTACAATAAGTGACACAAGAACAGAAGCAGATGACAAAAGCGGAAAAATGATAATCGATCTGCTTGAATCTGCAGGTCATCAGGTAGTGAATTATGTCATCATTAAGGATGAAAAAACAGAAATCCAACGAGAACTGACAGACGCAGCCGCAGTAGAAGCGATTATATTAAATGGTGGAACAGGTATTTCCGAAAGGGATGTTACGATTGAAGCAGTCAAACCATTATTAACGAAGGAAATTAGCGGGTTTGGAGAGCTGTTTAGAATGCTAAGCTACACAGAGGATATTGGCCCTGCAGCAATGCTGTCTAGAGCGATTGCTGGAACGCTTGGAAGTCGTGTAGTTTTTGCAATGCCTGGTTCGACAGGTGCTGTAAAGCTAGGGATGAAAAAGCTGGTGCTCCCTGAGCTGACTCATATTGTGAGCGAGCTTCATAAGTAATCGGAACTTCTGAATAAGATCTTGCATAAAAGGGAGGGAAACCTCCTTTTTTTTGAGTGGTTTTTATTAGGTTGAAAATTCTAATTCTTCTGAACTAACAACGAACTAAAGATAGTGCAACTGCTTATGTGGAACAGGTGTGAGGCTGATATTATAAATATAAATTTTTTTGTATTTTTATAGAATTAAAGCTTGATATTCTAAAAGAAAGTTGTTAAAGTGATTAATATAGTTTTTGAATAAAAATATAAATAAATGAATAAATATTCGTATATATAGGAGGAAAAACGCTCATGGCGAATCCAAAAATTGTTTTAGCATATTCAGGTGGTTTAGATACATCGGTAGCAATCAAATGGCTTCAGGATCAAGGGTATGATGTTGTTGCTTGCTGTCTTGACGTAGGGGAAGGCAAGGACTTGAAATTCGTTCAAGAAAAAGCTATATCTGTTGGAGCGGTTCAATCATATGTAATTGATGCAAAAGAAGAGTTTGCACAGGAGTTCGCTTTAGTGGCAATGCAGGCACACACTTTATATGAAGGTAAGTATCCTCTTGTGTCTGCTCTTTCAAGACCGTTAATTGCTAAAAAACTAGTAGAAGTGGCAGAAAAAGAAAATGCAGTTGCAGTAGCACACGGATGCACAGGGAAAGGAAATGACCAAGTACGTTTCGAGGTTTCTATCCAAGCCCTTAACCCGAACCTAAAAGTGTTGGCGCCAGTGCGTGAATGGGGCTGGTCTCGTGAGGAAGAGATTGAATATGCAAAAGAAAAAAACATTCCAATTCCAATCAATTTAGACAGCCCATTCTCTATTGACCAAAACTTATGGGGACGCAGCAATGAGTGCGGTATTTTGGAAGATCCATGGGCAGCACCACCAGAAGAAGCTTATGATTTAACAGTTAGCTTAGAGGATGCGCCAGATACACCAGATGTTATTGAAATTGACTTCAAAGAAGGTGTACCGGTAAGCATTGACGGTATTTCATACAAATTGTCTGATCTAATTCTTGAGTTGAATAAATTAGCTGGTAAACATGGTGTTGGCCGTATTGACCATGTTGAAAACCGCCTTGTTGGTATTAAATCTCGTGAGGTTTACGAATGCCCTGGTGCAATTACATTAATTAAGGCTCATAAAGAGCTTGAAGATATTACACTTGTTAAAGAAGTGGCTCACTTCAAACCGGTTATTGAGAAGAAAATCACTGAGGTTATTTATGAAGGCCTATGGTTCTCTCCATTGACTAAAGCTCTGCAAGCATTCTTGCAAGAAACACAAAAGAATGTAACAGGAACTGTTCGTGTGAAGCTGTTTAAAGGTCATTCCATTGTAGAAGGAAGAAAATCTCCGAACTCCTTATATGATGAAAAGCTGGCAACATACACTTCTGATGATGAGTTCGATCATGCAGCTGCAGTTGGCTTCATTAAGCTTTGGGGTCTGCCAACAAAGGTGCAAAGCATTGTGGAAAACAACAAGAAGGTGACAGTGTGAAGAAATTATGGGGAGGCAGATTTACAAAATCTGCAGAAGAATGGGTAGACGAATTCGGTGCATCCATCTCCTTTGATCAAGAGCTTGTCCTTGAAGATATTGACGGAAGCATTGCCCATGTGGCAATGCTTTCTGAAACAGGAATCATATCTTCAGAGGAAGCGGAAAAAATCAAGGCTGGATTGCTTCTTTTGAAAGAAAAGGCAGAAAAGGAAGAGCTGGAATTCTCTGTGAAGCTGGAGGATATTCATTTAAATCTTGAAAGTCAGCTTACGGAACTGATTGGTCCTGTTGGCGGGAAGCTTCACACAGGAAGAAGCCGTAACGACCAGGTTGCAACAGATATGCATTTATATTTGCGCAAGCAAGTGCAAAGCATTATTTCTTTGTTGGAGGAGCTTCAGGGAGCATTGCTTGAAAAGGCTGAAGCTAACATCGAGACAATCATGCCGGGATATACACATTTGCAAAGAGCACAGCCAATTTCCTTCGCTCATCATTTAATGGCTTATTTCTGGATGTTTGAAAGAGACAAGGCTAGATATGTGGAAAACTTAAGCCGTGTTAATGTATCTCCACTTGGGGCAGGAGCCTTAGCTGGTACAACCTTCCCGATAGACCGTTACAAAACAGCAGAGCTGCTGGAATTTGGCAGTATCTATGAGAACAGTATGGATGCCGTTAGTGATCGTGATTTTATTTTGGAATTTTTATCAACAAGCAGTATCTTGATGATGCATCTTTCTAGATTCAGTGAAGAAATCATTCTTTGGTCAAGTCAGGAGTTCAAATTCATAGAATTGGATGACAGCTTCTCGACAGGCAGCAGCATTATGCCACAAAAGAAAAATCCTGATATGGCTGAGTTGATTAGAGGAAAAACAGGCAGAGTATACGGAAACCTTATGGGTCTGTTAACTGTATTAAAAGGACTTCCGCTTGCTTACAACAAGGATATGCAGGAAGATAAAGAAGGTATGTTTGATACAGTAAAAACAGTTGTAGGTTCCTTAAAGATTTTTGCTGGCATGGTGCAAACAATGAAGGTGCAGACAGATACAATGGAGCAAGCAACAAAAAATGACTTTTCAAATGCAACAGAGCTTGCTGATTATTTATCAGATAAAGGCATGCCATTTAGAGAAGCACATGAGGTTGTTGGGAAATTAGTATTGCATTGTGTACAAAAACAGTGTTTCTTGGCAGATTTGCCGCTTGAAGAACTTCAAGCAGCAAGCTCACTGTTTGAAGGGGACATATATGATGTACTAAATCCGCGAACTGCCGTTCAAAGAAGAAACAGTGCTGGTGGAACAGGATTCCTGCAAGTAGAACAAGCTATACAAAAAGCAAAAAAATGCCTGGAACCGCTAGTAAAGGCATAACGAAAAGAGGCATCCAATTTGGAATGCCTCCTTTTTCATATTCCGTTCCTTACGATTAAGACATCACATGGTGCATTACGGGCAATACCTTCAGAAACGCTTCCGATAATAAACCGTTCGACCGTATTTAATCCAGTAGCACCACAGATAATCAAGTCTGCATTATATTTTTCAGCGATTTCCCTTGGAATTACGGCTCTTGGTGAACCGAATTCAATGGCCTTTTCCACGTCCGACAATCCGGCTCGCTCAGCCTTTCTTGTATACTTATCCATTAATTCCTTAGCAAACTCGTCTGCTTTGGAAGCAACGGATTGATCAAATGCCGCAACTGTAGCGAAAGAACGAGTGTCAATAACATGTGCTAAAATAAGCTCAGCATCGTTTTCCACTGCAATAGAAACAGCCTTTTCAAATGCCTTTTCCCCTTGCTCTGAACCGTCGACGGCAACAATGATCTTCTTATACGCCAACCCCATATTAACAGCCTCCTTTTACTCTCTCTCTTAATTATATACCCACTGCTTGCATAACATTAACGTTAAAATGTAACAATAAAAAGGCATTTCAGGAACAGGAGGGGACAGCCATCATGAGGGACACAAAGGGAAACACAAACCTTGATTATGATGAAAACGGCCATTTAGAAGTAACGGCACAAGTGATGGACGCTTATAATGACGGCGCCATTGACAACTTAATCATCCGCAGTCAAGAGGAAAAATAGACAAAAAAAACTGACTCAAACTCCGTTGTCATACGGTCATTTGAGTCAGCCCCTCTATTATGAAATGACCTGAAGCTCCTTCGGAAACTTCGTCAATATTTCAACACCATCTTCTGTAACATAAACATCATCTTCAATTCTAACTCCAGCAACATTCGGTACATAAATACCCGGCTCAATTGTGTAAACCATGCCAGTCTTCAGAACAAGCGGATTTGTTGAAGTTAGAGATGGATACTCATGAACACTGATGCCGAGTCCATGTCCAAGACGATGGGGGAAGTATTCTCCAAACCCTGCATCTTTAATGACATTGCGTGCTGCAAGATCTATATCCATGCATTTTGCTCCAGGCTTTGATGCATCAAGAGCAGCAAGCTGTGCCTTTAAAACAGTGTCATATATATTTTTTTGGTCATCATTAATATCGCCATACGCTACCGTTCTAGTAATATCTGAACAATATCCGTCAACGACAACCCCTAAATCAAACAGAACTAAATCTCCTTTTTTGATCTTCGTACTGCCAGGGTTTCCATGTGGAGAAGCTCCGTTTTTACCTGTTAGCACCATTGTTGAAAAGGACATTTTGCCAATACCTTTTTTCTTCAGTTCATATTCAATTGCTGCCAAAACTTCCATTTCTGTTTTGCCTTCTGCAATCTCACTGCAGCCAACCTCAATCGCATAATCGGCCCATTTACAAGCTTCACGGATTTTTGCAAGCTCCTGCTTTGATTTCACCATTCTTACTTCATTGAGCTTTTCCTCTGCCGGGAGAAAGCCTTCAACTGCAGGGAAATATTGCTTTAAAGCTTCATAGCGCTGAACGTTCATATGTTCCTTTTCAACGGCAATCCTTTTTGCAGAAGCTTTTTTTGCTACCTTTTCTTGAATTGATTCCCAAGGATTATCGGTATCGCTATAGCCGATGATGTCATATTGCCAGCCAGCATTTCTTGCATCATTTTGCTCCATTGCTGGACAGACAAGGATAGGCTCTTCCTTCGGAAAAAGAATAAGAGCTAATAGACGTTCATGTGGGTCACTGTAAAATCCGCTTAAATAAAAAATATTATCTGTTGATGTCAAGAAAGTAAAATCAATCGCTTCCTGTTCCATCCATGTTGAAATTTCCTTTAATTGTCTTTCCAAGGAATTATTCCTCCTTTATATACAAGCATTTACTATTAAATATCACTAATAAGATTATCAACAACTCCATTGCTTGTAAACCTTTAGCAGCTCGAAATAATTATTGTTAATTAGAAAAATCGACATTTTTTAAACTTGTCCGCATAGAATGTTTATAAGTGAGAAATGAGGAGGCAGAAAATGAAGAAGAATCGTTATTTACTGTGTATTTTATTATGTGGAGTCCTTCTATATTATGGAGTGCCAAGACTTGCTCCATATGATGCTGGAATATCTGGTGTCTTTTCCATCACTTGGCTAGCATTTGCTATATTTGTGCTGGCAGGAAATTTAACTGCATTGCTATATGCTCCTAAAGGGAAACAAGGAAGCAAAAAAACGCTGCAGCAGCTACAGAAAAAAAGAAAGATTCGTTACTATCAATAATAAAACAAAAGCTTGCCAACCTTACATCCACAACGGCGTTTGAAAATTGCCAAATGGTGGATAAAAAAGAAGGGGTTTGGCAAGCTTTTTTTTATTCAAATATTATTACAGTTGGAATTTTTGTTTATAACAAATTAACAGCTTGTTTGAATTTACATTGTGAAATAAGTGTAAAATAATTTATCAACTAAAACTGTACTAATAATTTTTTAAATAAAATTTATACTGTTATATATATAATGGATTGAATCGGAGGATTGGACATTCTATAATAATAGGTAAGAGAAAACTTGTTTAAACATATTTTTCGAAAAAATATTGAAATGAACAATATTAAGACATTTACATAAAGATTCAAGTTTAAAGGAGGGTGAACAGTGGCGACAAAACATGAACAAATTCTAACCTATATAGATGAGCTTCCTGTCGGAGAAAAAATTTCGGTCAGGCAAATAGCAAAGGCGCTGAGCGTAAGTGAAGGGACAGCCTATCGTGCAATAAAAGAAGCTGAAAATAAAGGATATGTCAGCACGATTGAAAGAGTAGGAACAATTAGAATTGAAAGAAAAAAGAAAGAGAATATTGAAAAGCTGACATTTGCAGAGGTAGTTAATATCGTCGATGGTCAAGTTCTCGGAGGAAGGGACGGGCTTCATAAAACACTCAACCGTTTTGTAATCGGAGCGATGAAGCTTGATGCAATGATGCGCTATACTGGTGCAGGTAACCTGATGATTATTGGTAACCGAATAAAAGCCCAGGAGCATGTGCTAAGAGCAGGGGCTGCTGTATTAATTACAGGTGGATTTGATACAGAAGATCAAGTAAAGCGGCTTGCTGACGAGCTGCAGCTGCCGATAATCTTGACAAGCTATGATTCCTTTACAGTGGCGACGATGATTAATAGAGCAATTTATGATCAATTAATAAAAAAAGAGATTGTTCTTGTTGAGGACGTCTTAACACCACTTGAAGAGACCATTTATTTAAAAACAGATGATCCTGTATCAATGTGGCAGAAGTATAATGAAGAGACGCTGCATGGTAGATTTCCAGTTGTCGATGCCAATATGAAGGTACAAGGTATGGTTACATCGAAGGATATAATCGGAAAACAAAAGGATATTCCCGTTGAAAAAATCATGACAAAAACCCCTGTAACAGTTGGCGGCAAAACAAGCGTTGCTTCTTGCTCTCATATTATGGTTTGGGAAGGAATAGAGCTTCTTCCTGTAGTTGATGAAGCAAATCGTCTGCATGGAATCATCAGCAGACAGGATGTATTAAAAGCACTGCAGATGAATCAAAGACAGCCGCAAATTGGGGAAACGATCGATGATATTATTACAAAGCAAATCAATGTTACAAAAGGGAAGCTGAAGTCAGAAAATTCCTTTACTTGTGAAGTGAGTCCACAAATGACCAATCACTTAGGAACTATTTCATATGGAGTTTTTACAACCATTGTAACAGAAGCTGCAAACAGGGCACTGAGAGGGCATAAGAAAGGCGATTTGGTTGTTGAGAATATAACTATTTATTTCATTAAACCAGTGCAGATTGACAGCACAATCGAGATAGTGCCAAAAATCTTAGAGGTCGGCCGAAAGTTTGGAAAAGTTGATGTTGAGGTGTTTAACCAAGGTGTGCTTGTAGGTAAAGCGATGATGATGTGCCAATTGATTGACAGACATTAAAAGGAGAGAAAAGACAATGAAGCAAAGTATATTAGACGCTATCAAACAGTTTGATACGATTATCCTACACAGACATGTCCGCCCAGATCCTGATGCATATGGTTCGCAAGGAGGGCTTGCTGAAATCATTAAAACCTCTTTTCCTGCTAAAAAAGTGTATACAGTTGGAAAAGAAGAGGAATCCCTTCATTTCATGCGCAGGCTCGATACAATTGAGGACAGCACGTATAATGATGCATTAGTAATTGTGTGTGATACGGCAAATCAGGCGCGTGTTTGTGACTCCAGGTATACGAAAGGGAAAATGCTTATCAAAATCGATCATCATCCAAACGATGACCCATATGGAGATATTGTGTGGGTGGACACATCTGCAAGCTCTGTCAGTGAAATGATCTATGAATTTTTCTTGTTTGGTAAAGACCAGGGACTGCAATTAAATGATGAAGGAGCAAGGCTTTTGTATGCCGGAATTGTAGGAGATACCGGCAGATTCTTGTATCCTAGCACAACAGAAAAGACATTCAATTATGCAGGAGAATTGATTACCTATAATTTCACAAGACCTGACATGTACAACCAAATGTATGAGCTTGATCCAAATATCGTGAAGCTGAGTGGGTACGTGCTTCAGAATTTTACAATGCTGCCAAGCGGAGCAGCATACATGAAGCTTGATAAAGACGTATTGAGCAGCTTCCATGCGATTCCTTCTCAAGCATCCTTGCTTGTCGGAGATTTGGGAAATGTGAAGGGGATAAAGGCTTGGGTATTCTTTATTGAGGAAGAAGACCAAATCAGAGTCAGATTTCGCTCTAAAGGTCCAATCATTAATGTGCTTGCTAAAAAGTATAACGGTGGCGGCCATCCATTGGCATCTGGTGCGAGCATTTTCAGCTGGGATGTCGCAGAGGAAGTTATTCGTGATTTAGAAGAGCTTTGCAACCAATAAGGATTACAAAAGAATCCCGAGAAGTTTTTGGCTTCTTGGGATTTTTTAGCTATTGCTAGTCTGCAAATGTGACACTAAGCTCCACATAGACTGTCGTGTAAATGATTAGCTCAGAGACCTTAAATCTGTATCGTTTTTGATCTGATTCAACCACTTTGTTTTCAATTGATTTCTTTAAAAGAGCCCTGCTTTTATAAACAAGCTCCATATCCTTTGCAACAATTGTTCTAAGATCCTCTTTTATAGCATCTTCCATTTCTAAAGCATTAAATGGTTTAATATTGTATTTATCTTTATCTTTGCTGTTTATCTTTACGACTATTCCTTGGATAGTCAGTTTTTCCTCGGCTTTTTTATTCAGCTCAGAAAATTCCTGCTGCCATATTTCTTTATCTTTTTCTAGGTTATGAATGGTGCTTTTTTGGTTTTTTATCTCTGTGCTGTACCTTTCCTGCCAAACACCAAACATAAACAAAAAGACGCACCAGCTTATAAAGCCTCCTATCACCATTCCAGCGAAAAACCGTTGAAGGGAAACATTCTTATAAAATGGTGGAATTCGCATATTAAATATACTCCTGCGTAATCCATCTTAGTATTGTCGCACCTGAGTGGGCGCCGCCAAATGCGGCAACGATTAAAAGAATTTGCTTAAAAAGATCCTTTGTTCCAGCATCATAAATACCCTTCTCAATTGTATGAATAGCATCAAACGTGCCGCCGATTGCTGTCACTATTGCCCAAATCCGAATCATATCCGATAATTTCGTTATTTCTGTTAAAAGAGGCTTTCCTGTCATGAATGCAGCCAATCCGCCAAGTAATGCTCCTCCAAGTACAACTCCAAGTGCAATAAAGTAACTTTCGATAAATGCTGAAAAAAACGGTTCTTGATTCATTTAAGTCAACCTCACAGTCCCTATTATTCTCTTAGTTATACATATGGACAAACAGAAGCAATTATGATTGCCAGTCCAAGTTAAACATGAAAAATCTAAAAGGCGAATGTGCATGTTCGATAATTGGGAGATTAAAGGAGACGAGATAAGAACATATTTTCTTTTTTTATACAATACAACTATAATAAAAGGATAATAAGTTGCTGTAGTCGAACAAATAAAAGATTGCGGCAGTAATAAGAATACTTAAGAAAGCTTGTGTAAAAGAGTGGTGATAAATATGTCTTATGTTCATTTGCAAGTATCGAGCGCGTACAGCTTGCTGTCTAGTACGGCTTCTGTTAAACAACTCGTTTCCTCTGCAAAAAGTAGAGGCTTTAGTGCGCTTGCCTTGACGGATCGAAATGTTATGTATGGAACAGCAGCCTTCTATAAGGAATGTTTAGCACAAAACATCAAGCCAATTATTGGTCTTACTGTCGATGTAATTAGTGAAAAACATGTAGATTCGGCCTTTCCGCTTGTCCTGCTAGCGAAAAACGGGCATGGATTCCAAAATCTCTTAAAATTATCGAGTGCTATCCAAACGAAAAATAAACAAGGTATTCCAATTAAATGGTTAAAGCATTATGCTGATGGCCTTTTTGCTTTTACTCCAGGATATGTTGGAGAAATAGAGCAGTCATTGCTCACAGAGGACATGGAGCATGCAAAGGAAACAACTTTATTATTTAAAGGGATTTTTGCTCAAGGGCATTTTTTCCTGTCGCTCCAAAAACACGGAATCATAGCTGAAGCAGCCTTAAATGAAAAGCTGAAGCAGTTGGCTGCTCAAACAGAAACAAAGCTTGTAGCAACAAATGCTGTGCAGTACACAAACAAGGAAGACAGGTTCGCACACGCATGCTTGGCTGCAATAAAAAATGGCATCACTTTAGCAAATGTAGAGCCAGATGAATGGGAGTCAGACGAGCGTTATTTGAAAAGCAAGCAGGAAATGGTGGAATTGTTCAGCGACGAACCGGAAGTACTAGAGAATACTTGGACGATTGCTTCTGCATGTGAGTTCCAGCCAGGAGAAAAGGTTGCAGCATTACCGAAATACCCACTTCCTGCTGGTGAAACAGCAGCGGAATATTTATTGCGCCTTTGTGAACAAGGTATGGTGCAAAGGTATGGAAATCCATCGGAAATACATATGGAACGGCTTCGTTATGAACTGAACGTAATAAACAGGATGGAGTACAGTGATTACTTTCTGATTGTTTGGGATTTCATGAAGTATGCACAAGATAATGGAATTCTTACAGGTCCGGGCAGGGGAAGTGCAGCTGGCTCTATGGTTGCATATGCATTGTTTATTACAGATGTCGATCCAATTAAATATGACCTTTTGTTTGAGCGCTTCTTAAATCCGGAACGGATTACCATGCCTGATATTGATATCGATTTTCCAGATGACAAGCGGGAACAGGTTATTGAATATGTAAAAAATAAATACGGAGAACTGCACGTAGCCCAAATCATTACATTTGGAACCTTAGCAGCTAAAGCTGCATTAAGAGATGTTGGCAGGGTTTTTGGTTTAACAATGAAAGAGCTGGAGCAGCTTTCAAAGGCAGTGCCCTCCAAGCTTGGAATCACATTGGAACAAAGCTTAAAAGAATCAAAGCAGCTACAGGTGTTTGTGGCAGAATCGCCAAAAAATAAACAGATTTTCGAGACAGCGAGCAAAATTGAAGGCTTGCCACGCCATGCATCAACACATGCTGCAGGTGTTGTTTTAAGTGAGGAGCCGTTAGTACAAATAGTTCCGATACAACAAGGCAGCGAGGACGTTTATTTAACACAGTACAGTATGGAACATCTTGAAGAGCTAGGATTATTGAAGATGGATTTCCTCGGCCTGAGAAATCTCTCTTTGCTTCAAACCATACTCGATACTATTCAACGTCAGACGAAAAGAAAGATTTCTATTAAAGAAGTGCCTTTAAATGATGCTGCTGTTTTTGAGCTATTAGGAAAAGGTGAAACAACCGGGATATTTCAGTTGGAATCAGATGGAATGAGAAGTGTCCTAAAAAGACTAAAACCGACAGAATTTGAAGATATCGTGGCTGTTAATGCCTTATACCGTCCTGGTCCGATGGAGAATATTCCACTGTATATTAACCGTAAACATGGCAACGAGAAAATTGATTATTACCATCCAGACCTACAGCCGATTTTAGAGAAAACATATGGAGTAATCGTTTATCAGGAGCAAATTATGCAAATAGCCTCGAAAATGGCTGGGTTCACACTAGGTGAAGCAGATTTGTTAAGAAGAGCAGTAAGCAAAAAGCAGCGAGATGTTTTGGCAGCTGAAAAGGTACATTTTGTGAAGGGTGCTTTGGCAAAAGGCTATGCAGAAAGCGTTGCGAATGAAATATATGAACTGATAGTCAGATTTGCGGATTACGGGTTTAATAGAAGCCATGCAGTTGCATACAGCATGATTGCCTATCAGCTTGCCTATTTAAAAGCAAATTATCCGCTCTTTTTCATGTCGTCCTTGCTAACCTCAGCAGTTGGCAATGAAGGGAAAATGATGCAATATATTCAGGAACTGAAACAAATGAATATAAAAGTGCTGCCTCCTTCCATTAATAGGAGCCATTTCGCCTTCACTGCCGAAGGAAGCAATATTTTATACAGCCTTGCTGCTATTAAAGGGATCGGAGCTTCCGTCCTAAAAGAAGTTTTTCGGGCAAGAAGGCAGAAAAAGTTTGATGATCTTTTTGATTTTTGTCTGCGAACCTCCCCGAAAATTGTCAACAGAAAAATCATAGAGGCATTCATCCATGCAGGCTGTTTGGATGAGTTTGGGGAGGATAGGGCTACATTGCTTGCGACCATTGATGTTGCCCTGCAGCATGCACAGCTTGTACATCCAGATGGAATGGAGCAGGATGACCTTTTTGGTGAGGAGGGCTTCTTCTTCAAACCGAAATATGTCCAGGTAGATCAGATGGATGCAGAGGATAAGCTTTCATTGGAGAAAAAAGTTCTCGGACTTTATCTTTCTGACCACCCAGTCTCCATATATGAAAAATACAAGAAGTCCTTGCAGTGTAAGGAGCTTGCTGAGATGAATCAAGGTGGGAAATATCGGACAATCACCTATATAACAGACTGGAAGGCTATTCGCACTAAAAAAGGGGAGCCAATGGCTTTTCTTACTTTAAATGATGAAAGCGGAGAATTAGAGGCAGTGGCATTTCCAGCAGTTTATAAAAAAATACAACACCTTCTCCAAAATGAAAAAATTTTATTTATGGAAGGAAAGGTTGACGAACGAAACGGAAATAAGCAGTTTGTTATTCAAGAGGCAGAAAAAGTTTCCGAAAAAGTCCAATCACTCAAAAGGAATAATCATAAATTATTTATTAAGATTGTCCAGGAAAAAGATACAGACGAAATAAAAGGTAGACTATTGGACATCATTAACCAATATAAGGGGGCAGTGCCTGTCATCATTCATTATGTGCAATCAGGAAAAACGATTCAACTAAACGACGAATATCTCATTAATCCGACAAAAGAATGCATCCGTAGCTTTGAAGAATTGCTTGGGACTAATAGTGCAATCTTGTCTGATTAACTTTACATCTTCTTAAAGTTGTTATATTGTTTAATAAGTCAACTGGTCTGACCACTTTTAGCTCTTGTTTCCTTCCAAAAAAAGGCAGGTTTTTTAAGGGCGGAATGAAAGCTGGCCAGAGATTTAAGGACATGCTAACAAGAAGCAGGTGATGATGAACGGTGAATGAGTCTTCTTCCAACAGCTCCAAGCTTTACTTGGACATTGTCAATCATTTAAGGGAAATGATTGAAAAGGATGGCTTAAAACCAGGAGACAGACTTCCCTCTGAACGCTCCCTTTCCGAAAGGCTTAATGCAGGAAGATCATCTGTGAGAGAAGCACTGCGGGCGTTGGAGCTTTTAGGGCTAATTGAAACGAAAAAAGGGGAAGGTACTTTTCTTCGGGATTTTCAAGGACATCGTCTTGTACAGTTAATCAGCACCTTTGTATTGCAGGATGAAAAGGCGAAATTGGATGTTTTAGAAACAAAAGACTTTATACAATTGAATTGTTTGCAGATCGCAATGGAAAAAATGACAGAGAAGGAGCTGACGGAAATTGCAGAGTGGGTTTGCTCTGATATGGTCAGCGAAAGTGATTTTTTTTTCAGGATTGTCCAAATAGCGGATAACTACTTACTGTTTCGTTTATGGACCATACTAAAGGATTATTATTTTTCTCTTGGATTTCCCAATGTATATTGGTCAAAAGAAGATTATTTGCTGCTATTAGATAATATAAAAAGCAAAAATGAACAAGATTTAATCATGAATTATAGGAAAAAGAAGCAAACATAATGGAATCATACTTTTACTTTTAATATCCTGACTTTTTTTATCGTGAACATTTAAATAAAAAGCAGGAACATGTCTATGCTCTTTTTTACTAAGATGTGCGCCCTTAGAATTTGGGTAGTCACATAACGCAGAAAAATGGGGAGGCTTCCACATTGATGATAAAGGAAATATTTTCGAAACCGAAAAAAAAGAAATATGCGACAATCCCTTCTGAATCATCTAAAAACGATGTTCCTGAAGGTGTCATGACAAAATGCAGCAACTGTAAAAAAATTATGTATACAAAAGAATTGCAAAAAAATCTTAAAGTTTGTTTAAACTGTGGTTTTCATTTGCCAATGACAGGTTATGAGCGCTTAAGCTCTTTACTGGATGAAGATACATTCACAGAAATGAACCAAGACATGAAAACTGGAAATCCACTGAATTTTCCAGGCTATGAAGATAAGATTGCAGGCGATCAAAAGAAGACAAACATGAATGAAGCGGTCGTAACTGGAACAGGCGAAATAAACGGTATTAAAGTAGTAATCGCAGTAATGGATTCTTCTTTCCGCATGGGAAGTATGGGTTCCGTTGTTGGCGAGAAGATTACGTTAGCAATTGAAAAGGCTGATGAGCTTTCATTGCCATTTATTATTTTCACTGCTTCAGGCGGTGCAAGGATGCAAGAAGGTGTCCTTAGTTTGATGCAAATGGCTAAAACGAGTACTGCATTGAAGAAGTTCAGCGACAATGGTGGACTTTATATTACAGTGATGACACATCCGACTACAGGAGGAGTTTCCGCGAGTTTTGCTTCGTTAGGTGACTTTAACTTTGCTGAGCCTGGTGCGCTTATCGGATTTGCTGGAAGAAGAATTATTGAACAGACAATTGGAGAGAAGCTGCCGGAGGATTTCCAAACATCTGAATTTCTATTAAAGCATGGACAGCTCGATGCCGTCATACCGAGACTGGAAATGAAAGAAAAGCTCCATTTAGTTTTAGAAATGCATCAGGCAGGCGGTGATTCAGAATGGTAGAACTAGAATTTGACAAGCCAGTAGTTGAATTAAAAAACAAGATTAAAGAATTAGAAGATTTCTCCAAAAAGGCAAACGTAGATCTTTCCACTGAAATCGAAAAGCTGGAAAAACGATTGGAAAAATTGGAAAAAGAGGTTTATGAGAACATGAAGCCTTGGGACAGGGTGCAGATTGCAAGGCATCCAAGCAGGCCGACAACTCTTGACTATATTCCTTATCTTTTCACAGATTTCATGGAGCTCCACGGTGACAGAACGTTTGGCGATGATGCAGCGATTGTTTCAGGTATTGCCAAATTTAAAGGTTTGCCAATTACGGTAATTGGTCACCAAAGAGGGAAAGACACGAAGGAAAATATTCGCAGAAACTTTGGGATGCCACATCCAGAAGGATATAGAAAAGCATTAAGGCTTATGAAGCAGGCAGATAAATTCAGAAGACCAATCGTATGCTTTATTGATACGAAAGGAGCTTATCCAGGTAAGGCTGCTGAAGAGCGAGGCCAAAGCGAAGCAATCGCAAAAAACCTGTTTGAGATGGCTTCCTTGAAAGTACCTGTGATATGTATCGTAATTGGAGAAGGCGGCAGTGGTGGTGCTTTAGCATTGGGTGTCGGAAATTATATGCATATGCTAGAAAACTCCACTTATTCGGTTATTTCTCCGGAAGGTGCTGCAAGTATCCTGTGGAAGGATTCAAACCAGGCGAAGCAAGCTGCCGAAAGAATGAAAATCACAGCTCCTGATTTAAAGGAAATGGGTATTGTCGATACAATCATTCCAGAGGTAAGAGGCGGAGCACACCATGATGTTGAGGCACAAGCAAAAGAAATTGAAACAGTGCTGTTTGCTTCCCTTAAGGAATTAAAAGCAATGACAGAAGAAGAACTTGTTGAACATCGCTACAATAAGTTTAAAGCAATTGGAGAACATATTTCTGAGTGAGCCAATACGGGAGCTTAAATGGGGAGCATGAGCTTTCTTATTTAAGCTCTTTTCTTTTGTAATGAAAAAAACATAAAATTTTGTATGAATTGTAGCATTTATTAGCGGAAAATGAGAAAATGCAAAAGGGCAGTAAAAAAAGCAATGGAAGATATGTTAAAATAGCATGCAGAATGGTTTAAGCTTCTTTATTCGGGAAAAGATAAAAGGGTGAGTGAAAAAACTTGCTGACAATTTCGTCTTTTATTTTTTTTTCATATAAAGTTGAGATAGATGAGCCTTCATGATATGTTAGAATTGTTATAGTCAAATGTAATTAGAATGAAAGCTAAATTATCATAATTAGGAAAAGGTACCTTGAAAATTATCTTTTTTCGGAATGTTTATCTTTTTATTTGTAATATTTGTGACAGATATTGCAGAATGGTGTTATATAATTTAGTATATGTATGTTTTTATCTACATAGCAGTAGATTAAATTGTATGAGGTGATTGTAATGGTGAAAAGAATTGGGGTACTAACTAGCGGCGGTGATGCGCCAGGAATGAATGCAGCAGTAAGAGCGGTTGTGCGTAAAGCTATTTATCACAATGTGGAAGTATACGGAGTTATTGGCGGATATGCAGGTCTTATCAGTGGAAACTTCAAGAAATTAGAAGTTGGTTCTGTTGGTGACATCATCCACCGTGGGGGAACTTTCTTGTTTTCTGCACGCTGTGAAGAGTTTAAAACAAAAGAAGGTCAGCAAAAAGGGATCGAACAGCTTAAGAAGCATGGTATCGATGGTCTTGTAGTTATTGGCGGAGATGGTTCCTACATGGGGGCGAAGGCGCTTACAGAGCAAGGGTATCCATGTGTTGGCGTGCCGGGAACTATTGACAATGATATTCCAGGAACAGAGTTGACAATCGGCTTTGATACTGCTTTAAACACAGTTATTGATGCGATTGATAAAATTCGTGACACAGCAACATCTCATGAACGCACATTCATTGTGGAAGTAATGGGGAGAAACGCTGGTGACATCGCGCTTTGGTCAGGTTTAGCTGGCGGTGCGGAAACAATTCTAATTCCTGAAGAAGGCTTCCATATTGATGAAGTAGTGGACCGTCTGAAAAAAGGTAGCGAGCGTGGCAAAAAACACAGTATCATCATTGTTGCTGAAGGTGTATGCTCAGGCGTCGAAATCGGCAGACAAATCGAAGAGCACACTGGCTTTGATACTCGCGTATCTGTATTGGGACATATGCAGCGCGGAGGATCTCCAACTGCAGCAGACCGTGTGCTTGCAAGCAGACTAGGGGCTTACGCTGTTGAGCTTCTTGTCGAAGGAAAAGGCGGACGAGCAGTCGGTATCGAAAAGAACCAATTGGTGGATTATGATATAATTGAGGCTTTATCACGCAAACATACAATTGACACGAACTTATATCGCCTATCAAAAGAACTATCCATCTGATGATAGAACAGGAGACTCGAATTAGATTTATTCTACTTGGAGTCTCTGCCATGAATACAAAGAACTAATCAGTAAAAAAATTATTATAACGGAGGCATATATAATGCGTAAGACAAAAATAGTATGTACAATCGGTCCTGCTAGTGAAAGTATTGAAAAGCTTACACAACTTATGGAAGCTGGTATGAACGTAGCAAGATTAAACTTCTCACATGGTGATTTTGATGAGCATGGCGCACGTATCAAAAACATTCGTGAGGCATCTGAAATCACAGGTAAAAACGTTGCTATTCTACTTGATACTAAAGGTCCGGAAATCCGTACAAACAACATGAAGGACGGAGCAGTTGAGCTTGTAGCTGGAAATAACATTATTGTGTCTATGACAGAAGTAGAAGGAAATGCTGATAAGTTTTCCATCACTTACGAAGGACTTATTGATGATGTGGAAGTAGGAAGCAAAATTCTTTTAGATGACGGTCTAATCGGACTTGAAGTAACAAGCATTGACAAAGCAGCTGGAGAAATACATACAAAAATCCTAAATACAGGCACACTTAAAAACAAAAAAGGTGTTAACGTGCCAGGCGTATCTGTTAAGCTACCAGGAATCACGGAAAAAGATACTAACGACATTCTTTTTGGTGTGGAACAAGGCATTGACTTTATTGCAGCATCTTTCGTACGCCGTGCGTCTGACGTTCTTGAAATTAAGCAATTGCTTACAGACAATAACGCTTCACATATCCATATCATTCCTAAAATCGAAAACCAAGAAGGTGTCGACAATATCGATGAAATCTTGGAAGTTTCTGATGGCTTGATGGTAGCTCGTGGTGACTTAGGTGTAGAAATTCCTGCAGAAGAAGTTCCATTGGTACAAAAGTCCTTAATTAAAAAATGTAATATTCTAGGGAAACCAGTTATCACTGCAACGCAAATGCTTGACAGCATGCAACGCAACCCACGCCCAACAAGAGCGGAAGCAAGTGATGTTGCAAATGCAATTTTCGATGGTACAGATGCTATCATGCTTTCTGGTGAAACTGCTGCTGGAACATACCCAATTGAAGCTGTTCAAACAATGAACAACATTGCTTCAAGAGCAGAAACTGCGCTTAACTATAAAGAAATTCTTTCGAAGAGAAGCAGAGATGTTGAACCTAATATCACTGATTCAATCGGACAATCAGTTGCTCACACTGCATTGAACCTTGATGTAAAAGCAGTTATCACACCAACAGCAAGCGGACAAACAGCAAGAATGATCTCTAAATATCGTCCGGAGGCTCCAATTGTAGCTGTAACATATGATGCACATATTTTGAGACAGCTTGCTTTAGTTTGGGGTGTATACCCACGTTTAAGCACAAGAAGTGAGTCTACAGATGAAATGCTTGATGTTGCAATTCAAGAAAGTGTAAACAGCTCTATCGTTACACATGGTGATACTGTTGTTATTACTGCTGGCTTGCCTGTAGGTGAAACAGGAACAACAAACATTATGAAAATCCATGTTGTTGGTGATATTTTGGCAAAAGGTCAAGGAATCGGCCGTAAAACAGCTTATGGTAAAGCAATCATTGCTAACAATGCAAAGGATGCTCTTGATAAAGTAACACAAGGTTCAGTTTTGGTTACTACAGGAACAGATCGTGACATGGTGCCTGCACTTGAAAAATGCAGTGCGTTAATAACAGAAGAGGGCGGTTTGACAAGCCATGCTGCTGTTGTTGGACTTAACCTTGGTATACCTGTTATTGTTGGAGTGGAAAATGCAACAGAAATCTTCACTGACGGTCAAGAAATCACAGTTGATTCTCGCATTGGAACAATCTACAGCGGACATGCAAGCGTACTTTAATATTTGAGTAAACGCCGAAAAGCTCACCTTGTTTTTTAGAAAGCAAGGATGTGCTTTTCGGTGTTTTTTTTTCTGGGAATAAATGCATGCTGCTAATATTTTTCTATTTGCAAGGAAAAAGCTATAATGGAGAAAAGAAGTATTAAAGGAGGAGCGTCATTTGCGTAATCTCTTTATTGCATTATTGATTGTGCCGCTTGTCGAACTAGCTGCATTCCTGTTATCAGGGAAGTTAATTGGCATTCCGGAGACGTTAATATTAGTAGTAGTAACTAGCTTGCTGGGAGCTTTTATATTGAAGAAGGAAGGCGTTAAAGCAATCAGAAATGTTCAAGAACAGCTCAGTCTTGGAAGTTTGCCTGGTGACGCCATTTTGAATGGCTTTTGCGTACTAATTGGTGGAATTTTTATGCTGTTGCCAGGATTTCTGTCTGACATTGTTGGTGCTTTGCTGCTGCTTCCGCCAACTAGAAAGCTTTGCAAAAAGCTGTTGCTTCATTATATGCAGAAAAAACTGCTGCAAAAGAACAGGATTATTATCCATCAATAGACATAACAAAACAGCGGCATGGATAATCCATGGCCGCTGTTTTGTTATTTTTCTGCTCCTTTAATGAAACTCCATAAATCAGCGAAAACACCAGCTTTATTTAACGTGCTGATAATTACAAGTGTTACTGGACCGACAATTAATCCTAGAAATCCAATTAGCTTAAAGCCGACAAATAGGGCGACTAATGTTGCGAGGGGATCAAGTCCGATGCTGGATGACAATATTTTCGGCTCCATAATTTGCCTTTGGACAAGAACTATTATGTACAATACAGTTAGTCCAATAGCCTGAGGCATTTGACCAGTAATCACTTCATAAATAATCCAAGGAACAAATACGAGTCCTGTTCCTAAATACGGAATTATATCAACAATTCCAGTGACTAACGCTATCGTAATGGCGTAATCAACACGGAGGATGATTAACCCGATAAGAATGATAACAGTTGTAATGGATACTAATGTGAGCTGTGCTTTTAAAAAGCCAAGCAAGGCCCTTTTTAAATCGACAAACACTGATTTTCCGCTTTTGCTCAAGCGGGGAGGCAGCAGGTTCGTTAACTTCCGTATTAGACGGTTCCAATCCTTGCTTATAAAAAATGTTGCCAATAAGGAAAAAATAATCACAGTAGCAGCATTTGGAAACCAAGATAAAATAATCGGGATATTCTGAAAGAAGGTTTGGATAAATGTACCGACACTTGATCCAATCTGTTCGCCAACATTTTTAATATTAGTAATAATCGTATTTTGCTGGTTTGTGCCTAAGTTATTAAATGTGCTGGCAAGTTGGTTATATAATGGAATGATTTGCGCTGTAAAAAAGTCTTCGATGTATTCAATAAGTAGATTAATATGCTCTGGTACCACATTCGCTAAATAAGCGGCACCTGTTACAATTTCTGCAACAAGCAAGGTGATAAGTCCTGCAAATAAAGATAAGATAATAATAATGCTTAAGATTACTGCAAAAGCTCTAGGTAATTTGCACTTAAATTGTAGAAAGTTAACAAGGGGGTTCATAAGAAATGCAATCAAAAAGCCTATAATAAATGGATAGGTTATTTTTGATAAATAAAAAAATCCAACAAATACTAGTATCGTCACTGCAATGACAAACAGCAGACGAAGTGAACGGTGAATCAAAGTCATGTTCAAACAATTGTCCTCCCATTCTCGCTTAAAAATACATATTAGTTTGTTTAATCTTTGTTATTCATATGTATACAATTCAAAAATAACCATATAAAAAATGTAAGCTCACTATGGCTCATCCATGCTATATCATTGATTATAGAGGAAAAGAAAAGGATGGGTCAATTAATGGTCATTTAGTTTTCGAAAAGGAGTAATCAACTATGTTCAGTCAATCATACCTATTTTTGTATTTATTAATCTTTATAGCTCTTATTGCAAAGAATACTTCCCTGCTAATTGCAGTTGGAGCCTTATTACTTTTGAAGGCGATCGGGCTTGATGCCAAATCCTTTTCCTTCATCCAGTCGAAGGGTATTAATTGGGGAGTGACCATCATTACGATTGCTGTGCTTGCACCAATTGCAACAGGAGAAATCGGATTCCGGGACTTGTCAGCGGCTTTTAAATCACCGTTTGCATGGATTGCCCTATTATCTGGTATAGCAGTTGCATTGCTGGCAAAAGGCGGAGTTAATTTATTATCATCAGATCCACAAATCACCACTGCACTTGTACTAGGGACAATATTGGCAGTCTCTTTGTTTAAGGGAGTTGCGGTTGGTCCTCTAATAGGTGCTGGTATTGCTTATATGGCGATGCGTGCAATGGAATGGTTTAAATAACTTCTGGGAATCAGTGCTGATTCCCTTTTTTATTCCAAAATTACATGCTTAGGCCTTTTTATTATTGAATTTCGTGTTCTTCTACATATTGTAAGAAAATCTTTCGTGAAAATGCTACCAATATTCATTTCGAAATTAAAATTTATATAATAATTACAATTTGAAATTATATAAAGATAATTGTTTTCAAAACGAAAAAACCGTGTCAGAAAATCTGACAGAATACATTTCCTTTTGTTTTTATCATGGTACTATTATGTCAACATTTTAGTTAAAGGAGACTTGTACATGAAAAAAACACGTCCTGCACTCACTATCTTTTTATTCTTTTTAGGCTGGGTATTTATGTATGCTGACAGGAATATTTTATCGCCTGTTATGGGAAGCATCGGGGAGGAATGGAGTTTAAATCAAACACAGCTAGGCCTAATGTCGACTGTTTTCTTTGCTGCATATGCATTCATGCAAATCCCGACAGGAATTTTAGCAGATAAATTCGGCCGTGTGAAAGTTCTTGTTATCGGCTTTATCGTTTTTGGTATCGGAACATATTTGAGCGGTGCATCTGCAACCTTCGGGATATTTTTAATGATGCGTGCACTTACTGGCTTAGGCGAAGGCACCTATTACGGGTCCCAATATGGTATTTCCTCCACGATTACACCGAAAAAGTATCGAGGACTTGTTTCTGCCATCATTAATAGCGGAATGGCGTTTGGTATTTCGCTAGGATTCATGTCATCAAGCTATTTTACTTATACATTGAATAAAGGATGGCAATTTCCCTTTTATGTATTTGCGATTCCAACTATTATTGTTGGTATCTTGATTGCTATTTTTGTCCGTGACAACTCGCATAAAGAGAAAAAACAGAATGTTCAAGCAACAGAAAAAGTGGAGTTGAAAAAAATCTTCACAAAAAATCATATATTCGTTTATATTTTGATTTTCTGCTCCTTATATGGATTTTTTGGAATGCTTACATGGCTTCCCTATTATTTGCAAACAGCTAGAGATATTGAAGCATCACAAACAGGAATTATTTCTTCTTTAGTACCATGGGCTTCTATCCCTGGAGCAATTCTTTTCGGTTTCTTATCTGATCGAATTAAAAGCAGAAAACCGCTAATTATCGGCCTTGCTTTAGCAGGTGCATTATGTCAATTTATTATCCCGTATACAGAAAATTATTCATTTTTAATTGTCGGCTTATGCTTGTACGGTTTACTTGGAAAATTGGCGTTAGATCCAGTTTTGATTTCCTATATGGCTGACATAACTCCACAGTCGATGTATTCAAGAGTGTATGGGTTCTTTAACTTCAGCGGAATGCTTTCATCCATTTTCGCACCATATATTACAGGGTATTTTGCTGACAAAACAGGAAGTCTTGAATTTGGGTTTTATTTAGCAGGAGGGCTGTTAATAATCGGTGCTGTGTTGTTTTTATTCACAACTGATAAAAATCAAGCTAGTTCCAATTCCATTCAGCCTGTCAGCTTAAAAAGGGAGGAGAAGCTAGTTTGAATAAAGTAATTGTTGGTACAAAAACAATGGTTGTAAGTCCACATTATTTAGCATCTCAGGCTGGAGAAAGAATACTGGAAAAAGGCGGAAACGCCTTTGATGCAGCTGTTGCAGTCAGCGCCTGCCTTGCTGTCGTTTATCCTCATATGACAGGGCTTGGCGGAGATTCCTTCTGGCTTGCTTATGAAGCAAAGGAAAAGAAAATCCGCTCCTATAATGGCAGCGGCAAATCCGGGGCTGCTGTGACTAGGGATAAATATAAAGGAAGGGATTCAATCCCTTTTAGAGGCATAGAAAGTGTCATAACAGTGCCGGGTATGGTGGATAGCTGGGATGCCATATTGAATGAATTTGGAAGTATGTCGCTTCAAGAAGTACTCGCGCCTGCGATTGAATATGCAAAGCACGGCTTCCCATTATCCAATGACCAATATGAAAATACAGTAAAGAATGTGGAGCTGCTTAAGAAAGATAAAGATACAGCAGCTATCTTCTTACAGGGCGGGGAAATTCCGCCTGCTTTTCAAAAGTTTGTACAAACAAATCTGGGACACACATTATCCCAGTTGGCGGAAAAGGGAAGAGATGATTTCTATAAAGGGGATCTGGCAAAAGAAATCATTACGAGTCTACAGGAAAAAGGTAGCCTTTTGACAGAAGCAGATTTTGCAAACCATCAAGGAGAGTGGGAGGACCCGCTTTCGAGCACTTATCGAGACTATTCTATATTCCAAGTACCTCCTAATTCACAAGGATTTGTTGGCTTGATGATCCTTAATATTTTGGAAAATTACGATTTATCAACAATACCTCATGGTTCTTATCAGTATTATCACTTATTGGTGGAGGCAATAAAAGTGAGCTTCCAAGATCGAAACAAGCACTTGACAGATCCAAACTGGAATAATATTCCTTCGGAAAGGCTCTTAAGCAAGGAATATGCGAGGAAGCTTGCAGCATCCATATCATATGAAGAAACAAGTCATATATCAACACAGCCTGTCGGCAGCGATACAGCACATGCTGCAGTTGTAGATAGTGAAGGCAATGCCGTTTCCTTCATTCAAAGCCTTTATTTCGAGTTTGGCTCTGGAATTGTTGCTGGAGAAACAGGGATAACTATGCAAAATAGAGGCTCCTTCTTTTCTTTAGATGAACAACATATTAATGCATTGGAACCACAAAAAAGAACTTTTCATACATTGATGCCTGCAATGGCTTTCAAAAACGATAAACCATATGTATTATATGGAACGCAAGGAGGAGAGGGACAGCCGCAAACGCAAACTGTCATGATTACGAGAATGCTTGATTATGGCATGAATCCTCAGGAGGCAATTAGTGGACCAAGGTTTGTATGGGGCAGAACATGGGGGGAAAAGACAGAGGAATTGAAAATAGAAAGTCGCATACCAACAGATGTATTAGAAAAGCTGCAAAAGGCCGGTCACCTTGTTAAAAGGGTAGAAGCATATGACGGAATTATGGGTCATGCTAATGCAATCCTCATTGATGATCAGGGATATCTTTATGGTGGAGTCGATCCAAGAAGTGATGGGGCAGCTATCGGAAAGTAATAAATAAGAAGAATTAGGCACAGCCTCATGGATGCTGTGCCCTTTTGGATGCAATATTATTGTGCCATATTCATTTTTTTATGAACAAAAGTTACTTCTGTTCATTTGTTCTGTCAGTTCCTTTCATGAAAATTCAGGAATATAAGTGCTGTGAAAAGAATATATTTTACAAGCGAGATAGTAACTATGTAATATTTTTTACTATATTGATAGTTTATAGGTGTAAAATATGAGACATTTTGATAATTTTTAGGTATAATAAAAATGTAGTTACGGAAAACCCGTATTTTCGAAATGGAATCACTTATTTTTTTTGATGAAAAATGTAAGCATTTACAAATCCTTAATATGACAAAATAGCAAAGTGATTTACAATTAAAAATGGTAAAAAAAGTCCCTCAATATCTGGCCTTAAAAATCCGCACTATAATTTTTTATTGATTTTTAGGTACATAATCAGTTAATCTTACAAAATAGTGAACTTTTTTCACGGCAGTTTTTCGGCCGGCACTAAAACTTTATTAAATGGCTCCAAACAAGCTTAATTAACTTCATTCGGAATAATCGAAAAATTCAATGTAGAGGCAAGATTCATTTAAAAATTTTTAAATATATACGTAACTACATTCATGAATAATATGGGTATTTAACTTATTGCGATGTATTGGAGAGAAGTAAGGAGAAAAGGAGAGATAGTTTATGGCAGTAACAAGAGGTCTTGAAGGAATAATTGCAACAACTTCTTCTATTAGCTCTATCATTGATGATTCATTATCCTATGTTGGTTATGATATTGATGTGTTGGCAGAGAACTCCAGTTTTGAAGAAGTAGTTTTTTTGCTGTGGAACAGAAGGTTGCCGACAGAAGCGGAATTGAATGAGTTAAAGCAAGAATTAGCAGACAATGCAGAGCTGCCTGCGCCGCTGCTTGAACAGCTGAAGCTAATGCCACTTAATAACGTACATCCAATGGCTGTTCTTCGTTCAGTAGTATCCCTTCTTGGTGTGTATGACAAGGATGCTGACTTTATGGATGAAAGCACAAACTACCAAAAGGCATTGCGATTACAAGCCAAAATCCCTACTATCGTTACAGCCTTTTCTAGATTAAGAAAAGGGCTTGATCCGATTGCACCTAGAAAAGATTTAAGCTTTGCAGCTAATTTTTTATATATGCTGACAGGGGAAGAACCTGAGAGCATTGCGGTAGAGGCATTTAATAAAGCATTAGTGCTTCATGCAGACCATGAGCTGAACGCCTCCACCTTTACAGCAAGGGTATGTGTGGCAACATTGTCTGATGTTTATTCAGGCATTACATCTGCAATAGGTGCATTAAAGGGACCATTGCACGGTGGTGCTAACGAAGCTGTTATGAAAATGCTGACAGAAATCGGCGGTGTCGATAATGTTGATGCATATATTTTAGAAAAAATGGAAAAGAAAGAAAAAATCATGGGCTTTGGTCACCGTGTTTACCGTAAGGGTGACCCTCGTGCTAAGCATTTGAAGGAAATGGCAAGCAAGCTGACAGATTTGACTGGACAATCAGAGCTTTATGATATGAGCATAAGAATTGAAGAGCTGTTAAAGGAGAAGAAGAATCTTGTTCCTAATGTGGATTTCTTTTCTGCTTCTGTTTATCACAGCTTGGAGATCGACCATGATTTGTTCACACCAATCTTTGCAGTGAGCAGGGTTTCCGGCTGGCTTGCCCATATTTTGGAGCAATACGAAAACAATCGCTTAATCAGACCTAGAGCTGATTATACAGGACCTGAAAGAGCGGTTTACATTCCTGTTCATGAACGCTAAGTTTAAGCGTCTATGATATACTAAATTTAGCATAGAACAAGCAGAGTCCAACTCTCCCTTTGGAGGGTTTGGTGGGATGACCGGCATACATTGCCAAGCGCCCTTCTAAGACGAAGCCGATATGCTCGAGAACTTACTTTAGCCATTTCTGCAAAAGGAGGAACGTTCCTTTTGCAGGAAATACTTTTTTAACGGAGGGATACATATGAAAGGCGAAAAAATTTCAGTAGTTGATGGTGTATTAAATGTACCAGCTAATCCAATCGTACCATTTATCGAAGGTGACGGAATCGGTCCGGATATCTGGGCTTCAGCTTCAAGAGTGCTTGATGCTGCCGTGGAAAAAGCATATAGCGGCGAGCGTAAGATTGTGTGGAAAGAAGTGTTAGCTGGAGAAAAGGCATTCAACGAAACAGGCGAATGGCTTCCATCTGAGACATTGGAAGAAATAAGAGAATACTTGATTGCTATAAAAGGTCCATTGACAACTCCTGTCGGCGGCGGTATTCGTTCATTGAACGTTGCGCTTCGTCAAGAGCTTGATCTATATGTATGTTTACGTCCTGTCAGATGGTTTGAAGGCGTTCCTTCTCCTATTAAACGTCCACAGGATACTGACATGGTTATCTTCCGTGAAAATACAGAAGATATTTATGCAGGAATTGAGTATGAAAAAGGCTCTGAAGGCGTTGCGAAATTATTGAAATTCCTTCAAGATGAGATGGGTGTTAACAAAATCAGATTCCCTGAAACTTCTGGATTAGGAATCAAACCTGTTTCTGAAGAAGGAACAAGCCGTTTAGTGCGAGCAGCAATCAACTATGCCATTAAAGAAGGCAGAAAGTCTGTGACTCTTGTACATAAAGGCAATATCATGAAATTCACTGAAGGTGCCTTCAAAAACTGGGGCTATGAATTAGCCGAGAAGGAATTCGGGGACAAGGTGTTCACGTGGGCACAATATGACCGCATTAACGAAGAGCAAGGCTCTGATGCTGCAAATAAAGCACAGGCAGAGGCTGAAGCTGCTGGAAAAATCATTGTGAAAGATTCCATTGCTGATATCTTCCTGCAACAAATCTTAACTCGTCCAACAGAGTTCGATGTAGTTGCTACAATGAACTTGAATGGAGATTATATTTCCGATGCACTTGCTGCTCAAGTAGGCGGAATTGGGATTGCTCCAGGAGCGAATATCAACTATGAAACAGGGCACGCTATTTTCGAAGCTACACATGGTACAGCACCGAAATATGCTGGTCAGGATAAAGTGAACCCTTCTTCCGTTCTGTTGTCAGGTGTCTTATTGCTTGAGCATTTAGGCTGGAATGAAGCAGCTCAGTTAATCGTTTCTTCTGTTGAAAAGACTATCGCTTCAAAAGTGGTCACTTACGATTTCGCTCGTTTAATGGACGGAGCGACAGAAGTGAAATGCTCTGAATTCGGTGATGAATTAATTAAAAATATGGACTAAAGATTGCTTATTTGTATGAATTTGACTGGTGTTCCTAAGCAAGGAATACTTGTTGAATGTGCGGCTTAGTCTATTTGAGGGAAGAGTGTGAGGGGCCTCTTCCCTCTTTTATTGGAGTTAAGCAATGAAAAAGGAGGAATAGCAAATGAGTTTACGTAAAAAGATTTCCATTATTGGCAGTGGGTTTACTGGTGCTACGACAGCATTCCTATTAGCACAAAAGGAGCTTTGTGATATTGTGCTGGTTGATATTCCACAGATGGAGAATCCAACAAAAGGTAAAGCACTAGACATGTTTGAGGCAAGCCCTATCCAAGGGTTTGATGCTAATATTAAAGGCACATCTGATTATAAGGATACAGAAGGATCTGATATTGTAGTTATCACTGCAGGAATTGCAAGAAAGCCAGGAATGAGTAGAGATGATTTAGTTCAAACAAATCAAAGTATCATGAAATCTGTCACAAAAGAAGTGGTCAAATACTCTCCTGATTGCATTATTATCGTTCTTTCAAACCCAGTCGATGCTATGACTTACACTGTGTTCAAGGAGTCAGGCTTTGCCAAAACAAGAGTAATTGGTCAATCAGGTGTGCTGGATACTGCTCGATTTAGAAGCTTTGTGGCAATGGAATTAAACCTGTCTGTTAAGGATATTACCGGTTTTGTTCTCGGTGGTCATGGGGATGATATGGTGCCTTTAATCCGCTACTCCTATGCTGGAGGTATACCGCTTGAGACATTAATACCAAAGCATCGCTTGGAAGAAATTATTGAAAGAACAAGGAATGGCGGAGCTGAAATTGTTAATCTTCTTGGAAATGGAAGCGCTTATTATGCGCCAGCTGCTTCACTTGCCGACATGTGTGAAGCGATTATTAAAAACCAAAGAAGAGTATTGCCGACGGTTGCTTATCTTGATGGAGAATACGGCTATTCGGATATTTACCTTGGCGTTCCGACAATTCTCGGTGGTAATGGGATTGAACAAGTGATTGAGCTTGAATTGACAGAGGAAGAAAAAACAGCATTAGACAAATCGGTGTGTTCAGTGAAAAATGTACTAAAAGTTCTTACATAATGTGTTGAAACTATGACCCATCCTTATTGATGGGTCTTTTTGCGTATAAATAGCAGGATGATTATTATATATGTAGAAAGTAGGATGGATAGAGAGAAGCTTAGCTTGTTGTTCATCACTTGCTGATTTATACTATAATAGACATGTATTATTTGGGGGACTTAGGGGAAACTTTTAAATTTGGAGGCACTATATGAAGAAGAAAGTTCTTGTAGTTGATGATGAGCAGTCTATCGTAACACTGCTAAAATATAACCTGCAGCAGGCGGGCTATGATGTAATTACGGCAATGGATGGAGAGGAAGGGCTAAACTTAGCCGTAACGTCGAATCCTGATGTCATCCTTCTTGATTTGATGCTTCCGAAAATGGATGGAATGGATGTGTGTAAGAATTTACGGCAGCAAAGAATATTTACGCCGATTCTTATGCTGACAGCAAAGGACGATGAGTTTGACAAGGTGCTTGGGTTAGAGCTTGGTGCCGACGATTATATGACAAAACCATTCAGCCCAAGGGAAGTCATTGCCCGTATTAAAGCTGTTTTGAGAAGATCTCAGCTACAGTCGGAATCCTCTGAGCAAGAAAAAGAAGAGAAAGACACATTGAAAATCGGGGATCTTAAAGTTATGCCTAATCACTATGAAGCATATTTTAAGGAAGAGCTACTCGAACTGACTCCAAAAGAGTTTGAACTGCTTCTTTATTTGGCTAGAAACAAAGGCCGTGTGCTTACTAGAGATCAGCTCTTAAGTGCTGTTTGGAACTACGATTTTGTTGGAGATACAAGAATAGTAGATGTTCATATAAGCCATTTACGCGAAAAGATGGAGCATAACACGAAGAAACCAATTTATATTAAAACAATCCGTGGACTAGGATATAAGCTAGAGGAACCAAAATAAATGATAACATTTAAATCCAGGCTGCTTGCCAGTTTGCTTTTGATCGTCGCCATTGTTTTTTTGGTGCTTGGTCTGTTTATTTATCAGCTTAATAAGTCTTCTTACATAAACTCATCTAACATCAGGCTGGAGAGGGAAAGCACCTTGCTTGCAGCAAAGATGGCTAACCTTGACAGCATGGATGATATAGATGCAAATGAGATTAAGGAATATAGCGAGCTGCTTGATTTACAAATCACGATAACTGATACAAAAGGAAATATTCTCATGGATGAGGGCGATAAATCACATGAAGAATTTTTGAAGAGCCTGAGTACTGTTGTCAGCAAAGTATCGAGCCAGCCACAGAACGAGTACACAGGCGGAGATACAGATTTCCATTATTACTGGAAAGAGTTGGATTTTAATGGTGAGAAGCAAGGCTATTTGTTTTTAGGTATCGATTTATCTTCACAAGAAGATGCCTATCAAAAGATGAATACATATGTTCTTGCTGCATTGCTTATCGCTTTTGTGTTGATTTTTGTAATCGGCTTGACACTAGTATTCCGTTATATGAGACCAATTGAATCAGCAGCAAAGGTGGCTGTTGATCTCGCCAAAGGAAATTATCATGCACGTACATATGAAGATAATATGGATGAAACAGGAATTCTGAGTTCCTCCTTAAATAAGCTGGCGAAAAACCTGCAGGAGATGGTCAAGGCACAAGAAATCCAACAGGACCGTCTTGGTACGCTTATCGAGAACATTGGCAGCGGATTACTGTTAATAGACAGTAGAGGCTATATCAATCTTGTAAATAGGGCTTACAAGGATTTATTTATGGTTAATTCATCTGAATATTTGTATAAGCTGTATTATCACGTTATTGAGCATAGAGAAATATCTGATTTGGTCGAGGAAATTTTCATGACAGAGCATAAGGTCGTTAAGCAATTGCAGCTTAATATCCACTTTGAGAAAAAAAGTTTTCAAGTGTATGGTGTGCCGATTATCGGTACAAATGATATGTGGATGGGAATTTTGCTTGTATTTCATGACATTACAGAGCTAAAAAAACTCGAACAAATCAGGAAGGACTTTGTTGCAAATGTGTCCCATGAATTGAAGACGCCAATTACCTCTATAAAGGGATTTTCGGAAACGCTGCTTGATGGGGCCATGGATAATAAAGAGGCGCTGGTAGAGTTTTTACAAATTATCTTAAAAGAAAGTGACAGGCTTCAGTCGCTCATCCAGGATTTGCTTGATTTGACAAAGCTGGAGCAGCACAATTTTTCCTTGGTGAAGGAGCCTATTAATATTGTGGATATTTTAGAAGAGGTCCGCAAACTCCTTTCGAACAAAGCAGAGGCTAAAGGAATAAAGCTTGAATTTGAACGGCTTGGTAATGAGGTTTGGATGGAAGGGGACAGAGCCCGACTTATTCAGGTGTTCATGAATTTAATATCAAACGCCATTTCTTACACAGCAAACGGAGGAACAGTTACGGTTTCTGTTGAGGAAAAGGAGAAAAATGTTTCCGTTTCAGTAGCAGATACTGGTATAGGGATTGAAACAGGAGAAATTCCGAGGATTTTTGAACGTTTTTACAGGGTGGATAAAGCGCGAAGCAGGAATTCTGGTGGAACTGGACTTGGACTCGCTATCGTGAAGCATCTTGTGGAACTCCATAAAGGAGTTATAAAGGTAGACAGCGAGGTAGGTAAAGGAACTATTTTTACTGTATTATTGCATAAAAGATTCCCGTATTAATTGTACAAGTTTACATTACTTTTACATAGGGTTTGCAAAGCGTTTACAAGGGTTTGCTACAATACTAGAGAAGACCCCCCTTATCCATTAGGTTAAGAGTGAAGCCGAAAGCCACCCCGCTTTCGGCTTCTTACATTTATGTGAACTAAAAATAGAGATTATTGTTGAGATTATCCTGATTTATATAAATAGTAAGAAAAAATGGCTGTCTGGCTTTAATATTAGTCCATTTCATTGCGCGCTCGTCCTCTAACCCTTAGTAGTCGAGTGGCCTCCGCTCCATTCCACTAAGACTTTTTATTATTGTTTTTAAACAGAAAACACCACAAAAAGAAAAAACGAACTATATAAAATTCTTCTTCAGGGATGGTAAATGATGTTTTGTCTCAGCCATCTTTTGTTTTTTTTGTGTCACAAATCCATTTTCTTACGACTCTTAAACAAGGGCAATTTCTTACATTCTATAATTACTCATGGTAAAATATAAAGGATTAGACCATAATAGTACTACTTATTTTGCTGTTAAAGCCACAAGGCTGATATAGATGGAAATTATGAATGGAGGAAACAAAATTTGAAGAAAAAACTGATCCTAATTGATGGGAACAGCATCGCATACAGGGCATTTTTTGCCTTGCCGCTGCTGAACAATGACAAAGGTGTACATACAAATGCTGTTTACGGATTTACAATGATGCTTATGAAAATATTAGAAGATGAAAAGCCGACACATTTGCTCGTTGCTTTTGATGCAGGCAAAACAACGTTCCGCCATAAAACATTCAGTGAGTATAAGGGAGGCCGTCAAAAGACACCGCCTGAACTATCAGAACAATTTCCATATATAAGAGAACTCTTGCAGTCATATGGAATTAAACATTATGAGCTTGAAAACTATGAAGCGGATGATATTATCGGCACACTTTCTCTGCAAGGAGAAAAAGACGGGTATGAGGTTGTAGTCATTTCAGGAGACAAGGACTTGACACAGCTAAGCTCGGATAAAACGACTGTTTACATTACAAGAAAAGGGATTACAGATATCGAATCATATACACCGGAGCATATCCAAGAGAAATACGGCTTGACTCCGGATCGAATCATCGACATGAAAGGACTGATGGGAGATTCATCTGATAATATTCCAGGAGTTCCGGGAGTCGGAGAAAAAACGGCCATTAAGCTTTTAAAGGAATTTGAAACACTTGAAAACCTGTTGGTATCCATCGACAAGGTAAGCGGGAAAAAACTAAAAGAAAAGCTTGAAGAATTTAAGGACCAAGCGTTAATGAGCAAGGAGCTTGCCACCATCACAAGAGAGGCACCGCTAACTATCGGCTTGGGTGAACTCGAATTTCCAGGTATGAACGAAGAAAAGCTGCGCCCGTTTTTCAAAGAGCTTGGCTTTAATTCTCTTTTGGACAAGCTGGGAGAGGCACCTGTGGAAGAAGAGGAAGAGCTTGAAGCAATTGAATACGAGCCAGTGAAGGAAATTACGAAGGAGATTTTTGCAGACGAAAATACCCTTTATGTTGAAGTGCTGGAGGACAATTACCATTATGCTCCTATAATCGGGATTTCGTTAGTTAATGAAAAAGGCGCATTTTATATGCCGATTGAAGCAGCACTTGAATCAGCAGCATTTAAGGAATGGGCAGAGGATGAAACAAAGCAGAAGACTGTATATGATGCAAAAAGGTCAGAGGTTGCCCTCCGTCATAAAGGAATCCATTTGAAGGGAATCACATTCGATTGTTTGATTGCCGCATATCTTGCAGATCCATCTGCATCGATTGACGACGTAGCATCTGTTGCAAAAAAATACGGCTTTACGAACATTCAGTCAGATGAAGTGTTTTATGGAAAAGGAGCAAAACGCAAGGTGCCAGCAGAGGAAATGCTAGCAGATCATCTTGTTCGCAAAACGTTTGCACTTGCCGCTATTCAGGAAAAAATGGAAGAAGAGCTTAAAGCAAATGGACAAGAGGAGCTGTTCCATCAGCTTGAAATGCCACTAAGTCTTGTGCTTGCAGATATGGAATCAACAGGAGTTCAGGTTGATGTAGAACGACTTCAAAAAATGGGTGCAGAAATCAATGACAGGCTGAAAAGTATTGAAAGTCGCATTTACGATTTGGCTGGTGAAACATTTAACATTAATTCACCTAAGCAACTAGGCGTTATTTTGTTTGAGAAGCTTGGACTGCCTGTAGTCAAAAAGACGAAGACTGGTTATTCCACTTCTGCCGATGTATTAGAAACGCTGGCAAGCTCCCATGATGTTATTAAGGAGATTCTTGAGTTCAGACAGCTTGGCAAGCTTCAATCTACTTATATTGAAGGACTTCAAAAAGTTGTTCACAATGGCAAGATTCATACACGCTTTAATCAGGTGCTGACACAAACAGGACGTTTGAGCTCCATTGATCCTAACCTGCAAAACATTCCAATCAGATTAGAGGAAGGCAGGAAAATTAGACAAGCCTTTGTTCCTTCTGAAAAGGATTGGATTATATTTGCGGCAGACTACAGTCAAATTGAGCTTCGTGTGCTTGCACATATTGCAAAGGATGAAAAGTTGATTGAAGCATTCAGAGAAGATCATGATATTCATACGGAAACGGCTATGTCTGTTTTCCATGTCGAAGCAGATGAAGTTACATCCAATATGAGAAGACATGCTAAAGCAGTTAATTTTGGGATTGTTTACGGTATAAGCGATTACGGCTTATCCCAAAGCTTGAATATAACGAGGAAGGAAGCTGGGAAATTTATTGAAAGATATTTGGAAAGCTATCCTGGCGTTAAGACATATATGGAAGAAATTGTGGCAGATGCTAAGCAGCAAGGCTATGTATCCACATTGCTTCATAGAAGAAGATATTTGCCTGATATAACAAGCAGAAACTTTAACTTGCGCAGCTTCGCTGAACGGACAGCAATGAACACACCGATACAAGGAAGTGCAGCAGACATCATTAAAAAAGCAATGATTGAAATGGCAAACCGTCTTGAAGCGGAAGGCTTAAAAGCGAAGCTTCTTCTGCAAGTGCATGATGAATTAATTTTTGAAGCTCCAAAAGATGAAATTGAAAAGCTGAAGGAAATTGTGCCTGATGTTATGGAAAACGCCGTAGAACTAAGTGTACCGCTGAAGGTAGATTATTCGTATGGTGATACATGGTTTGATGCTAAGTAATAGAAAAGAGGAAATAAAGTGCCTGAATTACCAGAAGTAGAAACGGTCAGACGTACTCTTAAAGAGCTCACACATAAAAAGGTCATTAAAGAAGTAGTTGTTTCGTGGGCGAAAATGATAAAAAGACCTGAAAATGTTGAAGAATTTTCCGATGCTCTTGTTGGTCAAAGAATAGAAGATATTAAGCGGAGAGGTAAGTTTCTTCTTATTGAAACGACCGATTTTACAATCGTTTCCCATTTACGAATGGAAGGAAGATATGGCTTATTTTCAAAGGATGATCCTGTCGATAAACATACACATGTGATTTTTTATTTTGAAGACGGCTCAGAGCTGCGCTATAAGGATGTCCGGAAATTTGGAACGATGCATCTGTTCAAAAAAGGGGAGGAGCATCAAACACTGCCCCTTTCCCAGCTTGGGCCAGAGCCTTTTGATTCGTCCTTTACAATTGGAAACTTTAAGGAAAGACTGTCGAAAACGACAAGAAGTATTAAAACCGCTTTGCTTGATCAAAAGATTGTCGTTGGATTAGGAAATATTTATGTAGACGAAGCATTGTTTCGCAGCGGTATTCATCCAGAAAGAATCGCCAATACGATTAATGACAGTGAAGCTGACACACTATATAGAGAAATTATTGCGACACTTTCAGAGGCTGTTGAAAAAGGTGGAAGCACTATACGCTCTTATGTTAATACACAAGGGCAAATCGGAATGTTCCAGCTTGAATTATTCGTGTATGGACGAAAAGGCGAAGCGTGTAAAAACTGCGGCACCGAATTAGAAAGGATTATTGTTGGAGGCAGAGGGACTGTATTTTGTCCACGCTGTCAGAAATAAGCTTTATATATTGCATTAACATTGGATGGGCTCCTTCCATATAGTATATTACTATCCGTTAGGAAGGAGCTTTTTTACGATGTCACAAATACTTTCTCTTTTCCTCTTAGCCTTGGCTGTCAGCATTGATAATTTTAGTGTCGGATTCACATATGGCTTGCGAAAGATGAAGATACCATTTAAATCGATTTTCATCATCGCCTGCTGCTCAGGTTTGACACTTTTAGTTTCCATGCTGGTGGGGCATGTGATTGCACAAGTATTCTCTTCTGAATTTGCCGAAAGTATTGGCGGCGGTATTCTCATTATTTTAGGATTATGGATATTGTATCAATTTTTTCAGCCGGATAAAGAAAGAGAGATTATCACAAAAGAAAAAAATTTGGTGAACTTTGAAATAAAATCGCTAGGAATTGTTATTAATATCTTAAAGAAACCAATGTCAGCGGATTTTGACAATTCTGGAACGATTACAGGAGTGGAAGCAATCGTCCTTGGATTTGCCCTTTCATTAGATGCGTTTGGGGCAGGAATTGGGGCTTCCATGCTTGGGTACTCCCCGCTCTTTCTGACGATTGCAGTTATTATTATGAGCACGTCCTTTGTATCGTTAGGTATGGTTGGAGGCGCGCTCCTTTCTAAAAAAAGCTATATGGAGAAATTTTCGTTTATTCCAGGAATCATCTTAATTATCATAGGCATATTTAAGCTGTAAACATTGCTCTAAAGAAACCATTGAACAAAGGCAGGAAAAAGCAAATGACTTTAATTATAGGCTTAACAGGCGGCATTGCAAGCGGGAAAAGCACCATTTCTAATTATTTGAGATCTCTCAGCTTACCGATTATAGATGCAGACGTGGAAGCACGTTTGGCTGTTGAAAAAGGGGAGCCTGGCTACAGCAAAATCGTGGAGCATTTTGGCACTGAGATTTTGCTAGAGGATGGAAGCCTGAATCGCGCTAAGCTTGGCGAAATAGTGTTTCGTGATGAAAAGCAAAGAGCTGTGCTGAATGGCATTGTTCATCCAGAGGTGAGAAACAGGATGAACCAAAAGCAAAATGAAGCCATTGCAGAAGGGCATATGGCAGTCATTTTGGATATTCCATTACTATTTGAAAACAAGCTGGACAGCACTGTCGACAAGACTATCCTTGTCTATGTTGATACAGAGACTCAAATAAGCCGTCTGATGGATAGGAACAAATTGTCTCTTGAGCAAGCGAAATTAAGAATTGAAGCACAAATGCCTTTGCAGGAGAAAAAAGCGCTGGCAGACAAGATAATCGACAATAATGGAACTGTCGAAAATTCTCAAGACCAGGCGCTTAAGATTCTTCAAGACTGGAAGGTACTTTAAAACGTGCTGTCTCATCGATTCGATGGGGCAGTTTTTTAAGAGGAATTTTTACGTTTTTCATTTTTTTCATCAAGAAATGGATATAATAAGACATACATAAGTGAATTAATTCATTCTATCACTTGTACAAACTAGCACTTTTCTATAAGATATTATTAATGGGAATCAATACATTGCGAACAATGAATTCGGAGCTGATATAGATGAGATGTCCTTCATGTCAACATAATAATAACCGTGTTCTTGATTCACGACCTGTTGATGACAGCCGCTCAATTCGCAGGAGAAGAGAATGCGAGGAGTGCGGTTACCGCTTTACTACTTTCGAAAAAGTAGAAGAAATACCGTTGATCGTTGTGAAAAAGGAAGGTACCCGTGAAGAATTCAGTCGTGATAAAATCCTGCGCGGCCTCATAAGGGCTTGTGAAAAAAGACCAGTTGCCTTAAAGCAACTTGAGGAAATAACGGCAGAAATCGAAAAGGAGCTTAGAAGCAACGCCGTTTCGGAGATTAATAGTGAAGATATCGGTGAAATGGTCATGGATCGATTGGCAAAAGTAGACGAGGTTGCGTATGTTCGCTTTGCGTCTGTTTATCGTCAATTTAAAGATATAAATGTTTTTATAGAAGAACTGAAAGAGCTGATTAAAAAAGGGTAAGACAGCGGTGTTTTTGCGCTGTTATTAGTGAATGCACATGCATTCCACACATGATAAAAGGAGCTGAAGGATTCTTTGGCTCTTTTTTGACTTGTATATTCGCTAAAAAATCATGCATTACAGCTAAGGCTAAGTCGAGCAATAATAGCAAAGGAGTGACTTAGTTTATGTCACAGCATTGGCAGGACTTGCTTCCAATAGATAGATATCAAGTATCGACAAACGGACTGATAAGTGAGTATGATCGCAAGGTAATTACCTTTTTGTATCAGCCCCTTATCGGATCCGCCTGTCTTGGATTATATATGACGTTATGGGGTGAGGTGGAGGAAAACAGACTTTGGTCTGCTGACCATTCACATCACAGCCTGATGAATTTTATGGATTGCGGCTTAAAAGAAATTTATCATGCACGGTGTAAACTTGAGGGAATCGGGCTGCTTAAAACGTTTATGAAAAAAGAAGGGGAAAACCGCTCATTTATCTATGAATTACAGCCGCCATTGACACCAGAGCAATTTTTTCTTGATGGCATACTAAATGTTTACCTTTACCGTAAAATAGGAAAAGCACAATATAATAGGCTGAAAAAATTCTTTGCAGAAGAGCGTAAAGCAGATGAGAAAGAGTTTAGGCAAGTTACGAAGGCGTTTCAGGATGTGTTTATGTCTGATCATTCTAGTGTTGTCCGCTCCACCTATGAGTTGGAAGGCGGAGAAGCACTTGAACAGGATGCTGTGCTGATTGGGAAAAAAGAACAGACGAATATGAAAATTGAAAATGCTAATTTTGATTTTGATCTGCTTCTTGCTGGGCTGAACGAATCGTTTCTGTCTAAAAAGGCGTTGACAACCAAAGTGAAAGAAGCAATTCAGACATTATCCTTCTTGTATGGAATCAATCCGATTGAAATGAAAAATATTGTGATGAGTGCGATAAATCCTAACGATGAAATTGATTTGGAGGAGCTGCGAATAGCGGCAAGAGATTGGTATCAATTCCAAAATGCCGGCAAGCTGCCGTTACTAGTGGACAGGACACAGCCGCTACAGCTTCAGTCCCAAATTGAGGCACCGAAAACAAAGGAAGAGGAGCTTCTTAATTATTTAGACACTACTTCGCCTAGGCAGCTTTTAAGGGATATAGGTGGAGGAGCAGAACCGTCAAAGGCTGACCTCCAAATAATAGAAGAAGTCATGTTTGCACAGAAACTGCCTTCTGGTGTTATTAATGTATTAATTCAATATGTTATGCTTAAGACAGATATGAAGCTGACAAAGGGCTATGTTGAGAAAATAGCAGGACAATGGGTAAGAAAAAGGATTCAAACAGTCAAGGACGCTATGGATTTAGCTAAAAAGGAACATCAGCAGTATCTTGATTGGGCAAATGGCAAAAATACGACCAGCTCTAATAAAGGTTCGAAAAAAGTCATCCGTAAGGAAAAGATCCCAGAGTGGTTTGGACAGGACAAGCCATCCAATACAGATGAAAATAACATAGACAAGGCAAATGCCGACGATGTGAATAACGACTTCCTTAAAGAATTAGAAGAGGAAATAAAAAACTTAAGAAAATAGGTGGTGAGTAGTATGGAAAGCATTAATGATACACTTCGCAAGCTTGGAGCAAACGGCGGATTTCAAGAGCGGTATAAGGCGATGAAGGAACAGGTGCTAAACCATTCTGATGTGAAAACCTTCCTAAAAGAAAATGAGGAAGCAATTACACCCCGTATGCTGGAAACAGGCATGATGAAGCTGTATGAATACGCAAACCAAAGTAAAGAATGTCAAAAATGTCCGAGCCTAGGTCAGTGCATCAACATGATGCAGGGGTACCATCCTAAATTGGTAATTAACAGGGGAGCAATTGACATTCAATATGATGTCTGCCCTCGCAAAATAATGGATGACAGCCAAAAGAAAAAGGAAAAACTTATTCAGAGTCTGCATGTACCGAAGGATATCCTGAAGGCTTCCTTCAACACTTTGGACATTGGCCAGGAACGTGCGCAAGCGGTGAGAGCAGCCATAAATTTCGTCAAGCAATACGAACCGGGTCAAAGGCAAAAGGGCTTGTATTTCTTTGGTGAATTTGGTGTGGGAAAATCATATTTGCTTGGAGCAATTGCTAATGAGCTATCGCAAATGCAGGTTTCCTCAATGATTGTATATGTGCCGGAATTATTCAGAGAAATGAAAAGCTCTATTGCCGACAATACATTAAATGACAAGATTGAAAGTATTAAAAGAGAGCCTGTTCTTATGCTTGATGATATTGGTGCTGAAACCATGTCAAGCTGGATAAGGGATGAGGTTCTAGGACCGATTCTTCAATTCAGAATGCTGGAAAATTTACCGACATTATTCAGCTCCAACTTTGATTTTGGTGGTTTAGAATACCATTTGACATACTCTCAGCGTGGTGAAGAGGAAAAAATGAAAGCGATGCGAGTAATGGAAAGAATAAGATATCTGGCAGATCCAATTCATGTAAAAGGTGAAAATAAAAGAAAATGACGCTTTCAAGGCAGCCCTATTATTAGTGGGCTGTCTTTTTATTTGCGAAGATTCCCGTCGTGACTTCTATTTTTTGGTGTATCCCCATATACATTCTAACAAGGATTTTTTTCATAAAGGGGGGTTACGATTGATTGAAGTCATTTTCCAGAAAAAAGGCGATGGAGAAAAATTGCTTAGACTGATCAATCTTAAATATAAAAATACAGACTGGGCTATTAGCTCCATTCAAGAAGAGCATGAGTTTCGCTTAAAGTTCAGTTGGGAAACTGGGCAAAACAGTTTGTTTATGCAAACATTGAAAATGGTATTAGCAGAGTTTATTCTTCATTACAAATCAGAGGAATGGGCAAGGCAAGTATTGGTTGACAGGTATTATTATGCAGATGAAGCAGAGCAGCGACTTATACTTGAAATCTTGCACAGCCTGCTTGAGAAGGAAAGAAGAGACCTTGCAAGCTTACTTGGCAAAATCCATTTGCATGAATGTCTGGATAAGGCGCTTGGTGACCTGTTAAAGGATAATTTCTCCTTTTCCTTCGACAGCTTTGTTACATTTAGGCTGCAGGATTACACCCAAAAGCTGAACAGCTATGTAGAAATTGCCATTGATGAATATAAAATGGAGCAGGAATATCAAGTGTTTATTCATACTTTACGAGACTTCCTGGAAAATCGCAGCCCGAAGATTCAGGCGATACATGTGCTTGTAGATTTAGAAATTCAGTTTTATGACTCGGAGTACAGGGAATTGTCCCAGCAGGATTTAATGAAAATACTGGACAGAAAGATGTTCACATACCAATCTGTTTATATTGATCCATTTTCGATTGGGCCGCTGCTCTCTCTTGCCCCGAAAAATATTTATTTGTACACAGAAGACCGAGAACAGCCAATCGTTCGCACAATTATGAATATTTTCGAAGAGCGGGTTAATATTATGGAGAAAGATGCGTTTTTCCATGGGACACCACATACTTTTTAATTCCTTTTTAAAATTATGAATGGCTACTTGCATTTAATGTCCATAAAGCATATAATAACGTACATAAAATACCTATATCGAATACATGTTATGATAAGGACAATAGTTTTCTTGTACGGTTTTAAGAGAGGGAAGCGCATGCTGGGAGCTTCCTAACACGATGAGAAATGCTTACCACCTTTAAACTTTAGCCAGGAACAGGGCATGCCCCTTACTAATGGTTAACGGAGGCAGCCGTTATCTGTTTTCTAAGCCGTTTTTTACCTTTGAAAGGAAAAAGCGGGAATTAGGGTGGAACCACGTGATTATTTCATATAAACTCGTCCCTTTCTACAGGGGCGGGTTTTTTTGCGTTTTGGTCCTTTAGCATGAAGAGATAAACAAGCATTTGAAGGAGGAAATAGTTATGTCAGAAATGATAAAAATTACATTTCCAGATGGAGCGGTTAAGGAGTTTTCTGCTGGTACAACTACAGAAGAAATTGCCGGATCAATTAGTCCTGGATTAAAGAAAAAAGCCCTTGCAGGTAAAGTGAATGGTGAACTATTTGACTTAAGAAGACCTATTGATGAAGATGCTTCTTTTGAGATCATTACACCTGAAAGAGATGAGGCGTTGGAAATTCTTCGCCACAGTACTGCTCACTTGATGGCACAAGCAATTAAAAGGCTGCATGGAAATGTAAAGCTTGGAGTAGGTCCTGTTATTGAAGGCGGTTTTTACTATGATATTGACTTGGAGAAATCACTTACTCCAGAAGATCTGCCTCTAATTGAAAAGGAAATGGCAAAAATCATCAATGAAAACTTGGAAATCGTTCGTAAAGAAGTAAGCCGTGATGATGCGGTTAAGCTCTTTACTGAGATGGATGATGAATACAAGCTTGAACTGATTGAAGCAATTCCGGCTGACGAGACAGTAACATTATATGAGCAAGGCGAGTTTATTGACCTTTGCCGTGGTGTGCATGTGCCTTCTACAGGTAAATTAAAGGAATTCAAGCTATTGAATATTGCAGGAGCATACTGGAGAGGTAATAGTGACAATAAAATGCTGCAGCGTATTTATGGAACTGCCTTCTTCAAAAAAGCAGATCTTAATGAGCATCTTCGTTTATTGGAAGAAGCGAAGGAAAGAGATCACCGTAAAATCGGTAAAGAGCTTGATTTGTTTATGACTTCTCAAAAAGTCGGACAAGGTCTTCCATTGTGGTTGCCAAAAGGTGCAACAGTCAGACGAATTTTGGAAAGATATATTGTTGATAAAGAAGAAAGACTAGGCTATCAGCATGTATACACACCAATCATGGGTAGTGTTGATCTTTACAAGACTTCTGGTCACTGGGATCATTATCAAGAGGACATGTTCCCTGTTATGGACATGGACAATGAGCAGCTTGTTCTTCGTCCAATGAACTGTCCACACCATATGGTTGTGTACAAAAATGACATCCACAGCTACAGAGAGCTTCCAATTCGTATAGCAGAGCTTGGAACAATGCACCGCTACGAGATGTCTGGTGCCCTATCTGGACTTCAGCGTGTTCGCGGGATGACTTTAAATGACGCTCATATTTTTGTTCGTCCTGATCAAATTAAGGATGAGTTCAAACGTGTTGTTAACCTTGTGCTGGATGTTTACAAGGACTTTAACCTGACAGATTATTCTTTCCGTTTGTCTTACCGTGATCCGCAAGACACAGAAAAATATTTCGATGATGATGACATGTGGAACAAAGCACAAAGCATGCTGAAAGAAGCAATGGATGACCTTGGCTTAGATTACTACGAAGCAGAAGGAGAAGCAGCATTCTATGGTCCAAAGCTTGATGTCCAAGTTAAAACTGCTTTAGGCAAGGATGAGACACTTTCAACTGTGCAGCTTGACTTCTTATTGCCAGAGCGCTTTGATCTGACATATGTAGGTGAAGACGGCAAGCAGCATCGCCCTGTTGTTATCCATAGAGGTGTTGTATCAACAATGGAAAGATTCATTGCCTTCTTGATTGAAGAATATAAAGGTGCGTTCCCAACATGGCTTGCACCTGTTCAAGTACAAGTGATTCCAGTATCGCCATCTGTTCATTTTGATTATGCGAAAAAAGTACAAGAGCAGCTGCAAAATCAAGGGTTCCGTGTGGAGCTTGATGAGCGTGACGAGAAAATAGGCTACAAAATCAGGGAAGCACAAATGCAAAAAATCCCTTACATGCTTGTTGTAGGTGATAAAGAAGTGGAAGAGAATGCTGTCAATGTGCGTAAATACGGAGAGCAAAAGTCTGAAACAATTCCTTTTGATGCATTTCTTCAAGGTCTTTTGGCTGAAGTAAAGAGATAAAAAACTTTTCCAAAATACGGAGTTAGACCGAAAAAACAGGAAATTATGCAAAAAGTATTGCAATAACGTAAGAATTTTGATAAAATTTTTTTCGTTGTGATAATTCTTTCGTTGACTTATCTATTTCGTCTGTGATATAGTTACTAAGGTAAATTGAATATAAAGTTTGAGGAAAAGAAGAAGCACCCGCTTCTCACCTGATTGACACGAATTCCAAGTAGTTAACAGGTATTACGTAAACAATTTAGGTCTTACTATGGTTATCGTAAGTGTGGGTGATTTTTGAATCGTCCACACTTTTTATTTTGGATGCAAGTCCAAATATGCGATTTCAACTGGGGAGTCAAGTGTCAATTGGTACTTAACACTGAAAAAGAATCGCGAAGCTTTTCTTGTTAAGTTCTTGACCCGAACGTTGTATTCGTCAATTAACCTTGGAGGTGTTTAACTATTAGCAAAGATATGATTTTAAATGAAGGTATTCGTGCTAGAGAAGTTCGTCTTATTGACCAAAACGGTGAACAACTTGGCATTAAAACGAAATTTGAAGCTCTTGAAATTGCAACACGTGTAAATCTTGATGTAGTTCTTGTTGCTCCAAATGCCAAACCACCAGTAGCTCGTATTATGGACTACGGTAAATATAAGTTTGAACAGCAAAAGAAAGATAAAGAAGCACGTAAAAATCAAAAAATCATTAATATCAAAGAGGTTCGCCTTAGTCCGACTATTGATGAGCATGACTTTAATACAAAGCTTCGCAATGCAATCAAGTTCTTGGAAAAGGGCGATAAAGTTAAGGCATCTATCCGTTTTAAAGGACGTGCCATTACACATAAAGAAATTGGTCAACGTGTACTAGTTCGATTTGCAGAAGCTTGTACAGAAGTTGCCACAGTGGAATCACACCCGAAAATGGACGGCCGAAGCATGTTCATGACTTTAGCGCCTAAAAACGACAAGTAAACGAGGAGGAATACGAAATGCCAAAAATGAAAACTCACCGTGGAGCTGCTAAGCGTTTCAAAAAGACAGGCTCTGGTAAACTAAAACGTTCACATGCTTACACAAGCCATTTATTCGCTAACAAATCTACAAAACAAAAACGTAAGCTTCGTAAAGGTGCTATTGTATCTTCAGGAGATTACAAACGCATCCGTAATTTATTAGTAAACATTAAGTAATTTTTCCAAATAGGAGGGAAATAATATGCCACGTGTTAAAGGCGGTACAGTTACACGCAAACGTCGTAAAAAAGTTCTTAAATTAGCTAAAGGTTATTTCGGTTCAAAACATACATTATACAAAGTTGCTAACCAACAGGTTATGAAATCCCTAATGTATGCATACCGCGATCGTCGTCAGAAAAAACGCGACTTCCGCAAACTTTGGATTACTCGTATCAACGCAGCTGCACGCATGAACGGTCTTTCTTACAGCCGTTTAATGCACGGTTTGAAAGTTGCTGGTATCGAAGTAAACCGCAAAATGCTTGCTGAGCTTGCTGTAAGCGACGAAAAAGCATTTGCTGAATTAGCAACTGTAGCAAAACAAAACATTAAATAAGCTTTTTAAGCTTAAAACAAGAAGGCATTTATAATGCCTTCTTTTTGTTTATAAAAAAGATTAGGAGGAAGAAAATGACTATCCAAATCATTTGTATATATTGGCTTCTTATTAATCTGTCCGGATATTTTGTTATGAAAATAGATAAGGATCGGGCTAGAAGGCATGCTTATCGGATCAGCGAAAAACAATTATGGACTGTTGCCTTTTTGTTCGGAGCATTAGGCATGACACTCGGAATGAAGCAATTTCGCCATAAGACGAAGCATACAGCCTTTAAAGTGGGTCTTCCAATGCTAGCAATAGTGGAGACAGTAGTACTCCTATATATATTAAATGAATTAGCATAAATTCGAAGGTTTGGCTATACACTTAAGTAACAGCATGATTCTCACAAACTGAAGGTGATAGAATGGAAGATCAATTATCCATGCTTTTTGTTATGGTAGAAATAGGCGGGGTACTTGCACCGATAGCGTTTATTCTCTTTCATACCTTAAGGCAAGTGTTGTTCATCCCGCCAATGCTAGTTTGTATAGCCGGTGGAGTCCTTTTTGGCGTAACATTCGGAACCATCTATTCGGTCATAGGTTTGACAATAAACTGTCTGTTTTTCTATATTGTCATTCACCGAATGCCCAAAACGCATCAAAAGCTTAGTGTCTTGAAGAAAAGGTGGTTCGGTGAATACCGCAATCTTACAACAGGTCAAGTAGCGGTTTTAAGGCTAATCCCTTTTATCCATTATCATCTCTTAAACTTCTGCCTTCTGGAGCGGACAAAAACTTTTAAGAATTATTTAAAATCCTCTTTTGCCACGAATATACCGCTTGCCTTTTTTTATACTATTTTTGGGCAGTTTATCAGCCAGTTTTCACCAACGATGATTATTGTTATTTTATTTGCATTAGCTGTATTAGTGTATATTTTGCGAGAGAAAATGACCATTATTAAATGGCATGAGTTTTTTAAAGAGGATAAGCAAGAAAAAAAAGCTAAACACTCTGTTTAGCTTTTTGATTTTTATTAGGATTTTTTCCAGTCTATTTTTGAATTAGGGTAAACAGCTTTTAATGATTCCTCCAAAAAGCGGACATCATCGTCCATTAGCTTCGTGTCATAAGGTTCAGTCGGCCATAATAAAATCCTGCTTACCGTTTTATTGTCAACGGGGTGTACATATTTTTCCCCTTCAAATAAAAAGCCTTTATAAGTGACAAGGAGATTCATTCTGACATTTTTTCGATTGTCAATCAAATAAAACCTATTGCCTCTTTTAGCAAATTCAAGCCTTCGTACAGGGCTTGCAACAAATGAAATGATACGATAAACAATAAAGATGATAAGAGCCAATAACAGCAAACGCAAGAGCAACATCATAAATAAAGCCTCCAAATTTTTTGATAAAACTTTAGCTAATTCTATACGTGTAGAAACAAATAAGGTTTCAAATTTTAGAAAATATTTTTAAAAATACGAAAGAGACTTTTAAAAAAGCGAATTTAAAGCATAATATTAATGATTACATCACTATCTCAGCATAATACTAGGAAGATTTTTAATTTATTAGTATAATAAGAATGATTTGAATGATTAATATTAAGGGAGTCGAAGTAAAATGAAGCTAGATGAAACATTATCAATGCTTAAAGATCTGACAGACGCTAAAGGCATACCAGGAAATGAAAGAGAACCAAGAGAAGTAATGAAAAAATACATATCAGCATATGCAGATGAAGTGACGACAGATAATTTAGGGAGTCTTATTGCCAAAAAAACAGGTAAAGAAGACGGTCCGAAAATCATGGTGGCTGGCCACTTGGATGAAGTAGGCTTTATGATCACAAGGATTGATGATAGAGGGTTCCTATACTTTCAGACAGTAGGAGGCTGGTGGTCACAAGTAATGCTGGCACAGCGTGTGACGATTGTAACAAGCAAAGGAGATATCACTGGTGTAATCGGTTCAAAACCGCCGCATATTTTGTCTCCAGAAGCCCGTAAAAAGCCGGTTGAAATTAAAGATATGTTTATTGATATCGGTGCTGCTTCTAAAGAAGAGGCACATGAATGGGGAGTTAAGCCAGGAGATATGGTCGTACCATATTTTGAGTTCACTGTTATGAACAACGAAAAGATGCTGCTTGCAAAAGCATGGGATAACCGTATTGGCTGTGCCATTGCCATTGATGTACTAAAAGGCTTAAAGGACAGTGAGCATCCTAATACTGTTTATGGTGTCGGAACAGTTCAGGAAGAGGTCGGCTTGCGTGGTGCAAGAACGGCAGCGCAGAAAATTCAGCCTGACATTGCATTCGGAGTGGATGTAGGTATCGCTGGAGATACACCTGGCGTCACAGAAAAAGAAGCGTTGAGTAAAATGGGTAAAGGCCCGCAAATTATTTTGTATGATGCTAGCATGGTGTCTCATAAAGGCTTAAGAGATTTAGTAACAGACACAGCAGATGCTCAAAATATACCTTATCAATTTGATAGTGTGCCTGGGGGAGGCACTGATTCAGGTGCCATACACTTAACACATAATGGTGTGCCGGCATTGTCTATAACAATTGCAACGCGCTATATCCACTCACATGCAGCAATGCTCCATCGTGATGATTACGAAAATGCTGTTAAGCTTATTATCGAGGTTATTAAAAAGCTCGACAGTGAGACAGTGAAAGAACTAACATTCAAATAATTAGAAAAGAGACCAGGGAAAATAAATTGGTCTCTTTTTTTTATTTATTAACACTAGATGGTTTTTTCTTTGGCCAAAGACAATAGCTGAAACTGATTAGAAAGTCGATACCAAGGACAAGTGTCCATACTTGAATAAGTGAAAGCAAGGTTTTTATCTCTTCATTAGGAATAAATAATGTCATGAAATAAAGCAAACAGGCACCTATTGCAAAAGCAGCAAGATGGCGCAGCCAACCAACCACCTCTTGTATTGCATGCGCCCGTCCGTATTTTTTTACAGGCTTTTCTCCACCTGCAAACCGGAAGCTGAAATGGGCATCCATCCATTTAATCATACTGTGTCCGAAGGCAATTGTGACACCGATATAAACAGCAGCCAGCCCATGGAATACCGTGATTTCACTGCCCTTATTGATGTCTATAATCGTAAAAGTGATTAAAAGTAAATCGATAATTGGTGTGGCGAGAAGAAAAGCTGCACTTAGTTTTTTTTTCTTCCACATATACCGGCAAAACAACCCCAATAATACAAATATCCAAAAAGCAATTTCGCATATAATAATTAAAAAGCCAATCACCTGGAACACTCCTTTTAATAAGTGAAAAATGATTAAAGGTATACTAGTGATATGCACAAAGCAGTTAATCATGAACTAAAAAATAAAACTTTTTAAATGATAGGCAGAAACCAAAAACGGTTTGCCCGATTACTGGACAAACCGTTTTAAATTAACTTAAATCGATTGGCGGTGGTGGTGGCGGAGTATTGTTTAATATTGCCGCTTTTCGTGCCTTTAAGAATCGATTGATGTTTAAGACAATTGTTTTTGCAACAGCGTAGGTTGGTACTGCCAAAATCATTCCAAGTATGCCTGCAAGGTTTCCAGCAACAAGCAACAGAACAATAATAGTAGCAGGATGGGTATCTAGCCTTTTACCTAAAATAAGTGGTGAAAGGATATTACCTTCGATTTGCTGAGCAATCGTAATGACGAGAATTACTAAAAGAGCCTGTGTCGGTGAAGTAAATAATGCGATAATAACAGCAGGCGCTCCGCCGATAAGTGGTCCAACATATGGGATAATGTTAGTAACAGCAACAATCAATGCCATTACTAAAGCATAATCAAGACCAATGATCCAGTAACCAATTAAAGCAAGTGTACCTACAAACAGGGCAACCATTACTTGTCCTTGAATATAAGCAGCTAAAGTGTCACCAGTATCTTTTAGAATTTTTGTAGCTTCCTTGCGATAAGAAACAGGGAAAAACTTCGATAATGCGGAAGGAAACTTACTGCCGTCCTTGAAGCTGTAAAAGAGCAAGAAAGGAACAGTAACAATCGTTATCGTAATATTTGTCATCGTACTGATGATGGCACTAATGCTGTTTGTTATGCTGCTTGGAATTGTTTGAGCATAGTCATTCAGCTTTTCGGTAATGTCGCCCATTGTGACATATTCCTGATTAAGGAGCCATTTGTATTGCTTCGTATCATTTAAAGTATTAAAGAATTTAATAGCTTGATCCGCATAGTTTGGAATATTGCTGAAAAGCTCAGTGATCTGCTTGCTAATTAGCGGAATGACACTGCCGACAGCTAAAATAATTAATCCTATTACTACTACATAAATAATAATAATAGCTAATGTTTTCGGCACTTTATATTTTTGCAAGAAATTTACGATCGGGTTGAGCAGGAAATACAAAAAGCCTGTGATGATAATGGGGAAAAACAAAGTAGTGAACAATACAGCTACAGGCTGGAATAAAAAAGATATTTTTGTGCAAACATATATGATTGCTACAATCAATAATACTTGCAAAAGCCAATAATGAAACTTCTTTTTCGTCAAGTTATCTTCACCTTTTTTCTTTAATTATTACATTGCATCTATGTAAAAATATATGTAACGTAGTATAGCATAAAAAACTATTAGAATTATACCCTGATATACCAAGATTATAACATTACAAATGGATGCTAGTAAGGAAATACGAATGACTAATAAATAAGTTTCATAAATAAGTAATAAATTTTTGAGGCAAAAAAATAGGAGGAATAAATTCTCCTCCTATACGGTGATATAGTGAATAAGTTTTAAGTGAAGAAATCCTTGTCTTGGCTGTGTTGCACGATGTAGCCAAGAAGCTTTACGGATCAGTTGATCTTTTTCTTAAGTCTGGGAGAATAAATTCCCCCAATTTTATTTTAATCCAGTCTCAAGTGTCTGAAGCATTTCTGTTTTATCTTGATCAGAAGAATTTTGCCAGATTACTTCAAACAGCACACCAAGACCTGGTAGCATTTTCTCTTCGCCATTTTGGATAGCGTCAACAATTGTTGCTTTTAGCTCGTCTTGTGAATTACCTGATACATTATGGATAATCGCGTTTCGTAAGTTTAAACTCATGGATAGCACTCCTTTTTCCTATTATAAGAAAGCCCACACTATATCATTTCTCATTTGCCGTTTATTATGTATATTCTTTACGCTATAATTAAAAAATAGGAAGCAATGGTTAGTTTAAGTGAGGAGACATGCAATTTGAAACATATACTTTCTGCCAAAAACCCTCAAGTTAAAGAGTGGAAAAAATGCCTGACCAAAAAGGAAAGAGACAAAACAGGAACATTTCTTGTCGAAGGATTTCATTTAGTGGAAGAGGCGCTCAAAGCAAATGCGATAAAGCATATAATTATTTCTGAGGAAATAGAAATGCCAGCTTGGGATTATGGAGATATTTCCGTTACAATCGTAACCAAAGAAATTATTTTACAGTTGACTGACACTGAAACACCGCAAGGAATTGTAGCGCTGTGTGAGCAATATAGAGATGAGCAGGCATTATTAACAGGTAAGTCCTTTATTGCCCTTGATCAGGTGCAGGATCCGGGAAATCTTGGCACAATAATTCGCACAGCAGATGCTGCAGGAATTGACGCAGTAATCGTTGGGGATGGCACTGTCGATATATACAATCCAAAAGTAGTCCGCTCTGCACAAGGAAGCCATTTTCATCTGCCTATTATTAAGCAGAACCTGCCAAAATTCATAGAAGGCTTAAAGGAAAAGGGAGTTTCTGTTTATGGGACAAGCTTGGAAAATGGCGTTAATTACCGAGAAGTATCTGCTGCAGAATCCTTTTGCTTGATTGTCGGTAATGAAGGAAACGGTGTAAGTAAAGAAGTGCTGTCAGCAACTGATAAAAATTTATATATTCCGATTCATGGTAAAAGTGAATCATTGAATGTGGCTGTAGCTGCAGGAATTTTAATGTATCATTTCGTTTGAGTCTAGCCTAAATCCAAAATGGGTTTGAAATGCGCTTTAAAATATACTATAATAATGGCAAATTGCATGATGAATAAACGTTGATGGAGAAAAGTAGTTTATAGCCCTGCTGATAAAGGGAGAAAATGCCTTGACTGAAAGCATTTTTATCTGGCAGCATGAATGAAGTTCACCTCCTGAGTTGGCATCGGGACCAATTTCTTTATGAAATTGTAAAGATGTTCCGGCATTTATGCCGTTATCCAAATGAAGTGAACTTGAATGCTGAAATTCAGGTTAATTAGGGTGGTACCGCGAATACATAAACCTCGTCCCTTTTATAGGGATGGGGTTTTTTTATGTTCTAATTCAAAGTAAAGCGAATCAAAGCTTTGCAATTCATGCAAAATTACAAGGAGGAAACGAACAGTGGAAGCGAAATTAAAGGAACTGCAAGAAGAAGCTTTAAAAGCAATAGCAGCCAGTGAAAGCGTAAAAGAGTTAAATGACATAAGAGTAGCTTATCTTGGCAAAAAAGGTCCCATTACAGAAGTATTAAAAGGAATGGGTAAATTATCAGCAGAAGAACGTCCGAAAATGGGTGCTTTAGTCAATGTCATTCGTGATGAGATTACAAGCCATATTGAAGAGAAGCAAAAGATGCTGGAAGAAGCAGAGGTTCAAAAGAAAATCGCATCTGAAACAATTGACATTACACTTCCAGGGCGTCCAGTTGCGGTTGGGAATCATCATTCCTTAACAAGAGTTATTGAGGAAGTAGAGGATTTATTTATTGGAATGGGCTATACGGTAGAAGAAGGTCCAGAGGTAGAAGTCGATTACTATAATTTTGAAGCATTGAACCTGCCGAAAAACCACCCAGCAAGAGATATGCAGGATTCCTTCTATATCACAGAAGAACTGCTTTTAAGAACACATACTTCACCAGTTCAAGCACGTACAATGGAGAAGCATAAAGGAAAAGGCCCTGTTAAAATTATTTGTCCAGGAAAAGTGTATCGCCGTGATAATGATGATGCGACACATTCCCATCAATTTATGCAAATTGAAGGACTTGTTATTGATGAAAATATTCGTATGAGCGATCTTAAAGGTACACTTGAAGTATTCGCGAAAAAAATGTTCGGAAATGACAGAGAAATCCGTCTGCGTCCAAGCTTCTTCCCATTCACAGAGCCTTCTGTTGAAGTGGATATTTCATGCAGTATTTGTAAGGGAGCAGGCTGCAGTGTATGTAAAGGCACTGGCTGGATTGAAGTGCTTGGAGCAGGGATGGTTCATCCAAATGTACTGGAGATGGCAGGATTTGACTCGAAGAAATATTCTGGTTTTGCCTTTGGAATCGGTGCAGAACGTATCGCTATGCTGAAGTATGGAGTTGACGACATTCGCCATTTCTATACAAATGATATCCGTTTCTTAAAACAATTTTCAGTGCCAGAATATTAAGGTTGGAGGAGAAAGCAAATGTTAGTTTCTTATAAATGGTTGCAGGAATATATAGATTTAAATGATATAACACCAGATGAATTAGCTGATCGCATCACAAGAAGCGGTATTGAGGTTGAAGGTGTTGAAGTATTGAATGAAGGCATGAAAAATATCGTCATCGGACATGTGCTAGAGCGTGAGCAGCATCCGAATGCAGATAAATTAAATAAATGCTTAGTGGATGTCGGTGATGGTGAGCCAGTACAAATCGTCTGCGGCGCGCCGAATGTCGATGCTGGTCAAAAAGTGGCTGTCGCTAAAGTTGGAGCAGTCCTGCCAGGCAACTTCAAAATTAAAAAGGCAAAGCTGCGCGGTGAGGAATCAAATGGAATGATTTGTTCCCTTACGGAGCTTGGCATTGAATCGAAGCTAGTTGCAAAGGATTTCTCAGAGGGTATTTTCGTATTCCCAAGTGATGTGGAAGTAGGAAGAGACGCACTTGAGTATTTACAGCGTGATGATGCGGTCCTTGAATTAGGATTGACACCAAACCGTTCTGATTGCTTAAGCATGATTGGAGTTGCTTATGAAGTTGCAGCAGTGTTAAGCAAGGATGTAAAGCTTCCTGCAGTTGATTATCCAAAAGCAGCAGAAAAAGCATCTGATTATGTTAGTGTTAAAGTGGAAAACAGTGAAGATGCTCCATTATACACTGCTAAAATTATTAAAAACGTTAAAGTTGCTCCATCACCATTATGGATGCAAGGAAGACTGATGGCTGCTGGTATCCGTCCACATAATAATGTTGTTGATATCACGAACTATATTCTTCTTGAATACGGTCAGCCTCTTCATGCATTTGACTATGATCGTCTTGGCTCAAAGGAAATTCTTGTAAGAAGAGCAAAAGCAGGCGAAACAATTACTACATTGGATGATGCGAAAAGAACATTATCTGAAGATAATCTGTTAATTACAAACGGTGAAACTGGTGTGGCTGTTGCTGGAGTTATGGGTGGAGCAAACTCAGAGGTTCAAAATGATACAACGACAGTTCTTCTTGAATCTGCATATTTTGAAGCGGGAGTTATCCGTAAATCTTCTAAAACATTAGGGTTAAGAAGTGAAGCAAGTGCAAGATACGAAAAAGGGATTGATCCAAATCGTGTCCGTCAAGCTGCAGAAAGAGCAGCACAATTGCTGCAGCTTTATGCTGGCGGTGATGTGTTGGAAGGTGAGGCAGCAGTTGATGCACTTAAAGCTGAGCCAAAGGTTGTATCCATTACACTAGAGAAGCTGAACAATGTATTGGGAACTTCTTTAACAGAAAATGAAGTTACTGATATTTTCAAAAGACTGCAATTTGAAACGTCTGTGGAAAACGGCAGCTTTACAGTGACTGTTCCGACGAGAAGAAATGATATTACTATTCCAGAAGACTTAACAGAAGAAGTGGCAAGACTTTTTGGCTATGATGATATCCCGACAACTCTGCCAATTGGTGCTTCTATCCCTGGAGCATTAACAGAGTATCAGAAGAAGCGTCGTTCTGTTCGCAAATACCTAGAAGGTGCTGGCTTGTATCAAGCTATCACATATGCATTGACAAGCGACAAGAAGGTGCAGCAGTTTGCACTAGAAAAAAGAAACCCAGTTCGTTTGGCAATGCCGATGAGTGAAGAAAGAGCATTGTTAAGACAAAGCATTATTCCACAGCTACTTGAGGTAGTTAAGTATAACGCAGCACGTCAAAATGACAGTCTTGCTGTGTACGAAACAGGTGTTGTGTTCTTAGAAACGGAACAAAATCAGCTTCCAGAAGAAAGAGAGCATGTTGCCGGAGCAATTACTGGTTCTTGGGTATCTCATGTTTGGCAAGGCGAGAAAAAGCCAGTCGATTTCTTCGTTTTAAAAGGTGTGCTTGAAGGACTTTTCCAAAAGCTTGGAGTATCTAAGTCAATCGAGTTTACGCGCGGAACAATGGATGGAATGCATCCTGGGAGAACAGCTGAAATTCTGTTCAACGGTGAGTCAATCGGCTTCGCAGGCCAAGTGCATCCACAAGTACAAAACGAGCTTGATTTGAAGGAAACATATGTCTTTGAATTAGACTTAAGCAAACTGCTGGCAACAGAAGTAAACGAGCTGCAATATACAACAATTCCAAGATTCCCAAGTGTAACAAGAGATATTGCACTTGTTGTCGATGCAACAATTCTAGCTGGCGACATTCAGAACATTATCGTTGAAGCAGGCGGCTCCCTTTTGAAAGAAGTGCAAGTATTTGACCTGTACGAAGGCGACAAAATGGAAGAGGGCAAAAAATCAATTGCATACTCTCTGAAATACTTCGATCCAGAACAGACTCTAACAGATGAAATGATTACAAAATCACATGACAAAGTGCTAGAAGCTGTTAAAGAAAAAGCAGGAGCAGTGTTAAGAGGATAAAACAAATTTTTGTAGCATCAAAGAAAGAAGGATATTGATTTACGCTGCAAGGGGAAACTCTTACTTGCTGCGAAACTGCCGAGCCTCCACACAGTGCTTTCTGCAAGCACATGGAATCTCTAAAGCAAACGTCAATATTTATCTTTTATAGTAAAACAAACTTCCTTTTTAAAAGTAAGTGCATTAACAAAAGAGCTGGCCATTACGGCCAGCTTTTTTGCGCGATTTAATAGGGAGAAGCTGTAAAACTTGCCCCATTTAACATGCAATGACTTCCCACCTAAAGTCACTTCATGGTATGATATAGAATAGGATTCTTAAGAATTGGAGGCAATATAGTGTCAGATGTACAAAAAAACCGTACGAATGTGAAAATATATGGAACGGAATATGTAATAGTTGGCCAAGAATCTTCTAATCATGTTCGATTGGTTGCCTCTATCGTAGACAAAAAAATGCGCGAGATAAACGGGAAGAATTCATCCCTTGATTTGAATAAATTAGCAGTGTTGACAGCTGTGAATATTGTAAATGACTATATTAAGTTAATAGATCGCGTGGAAGAACTTGAGAATGAATTAAATAGAGAAAAGGGCTGAATAAAGTTCATGTTAGATATAATCGTCATTATTCTGCTGATTTTTGGTCTATTGAGAGGACTGAAACGAGGCTTTATCCTGCAAATCATTCATTTGACAGGGTTTATCGTTGCTTTTATTGTGGCAACGAAATATTATATACCATTCTCAAAGAAATTAAATTTGTGGATACCTTATACGAATACAAGTGAGAACAGTTTCGTTCAAGGACTTTTTGGCAGCATGAATTTAGAAGAGGTATTTTATCGCGCAATCGCCTTTGCGGTGATTTTTTTTGCTGTGAAAATAATTTGGCAAATTATCGGAAGCATGGTGGATTTCGTTGCGAGTCTTCCTATTCTTAAACAGCTTAATACCTGGGCTGGTGCAGTATTAGGCTTTGTTGAGACATATTTAGTGCTGTTTATTTTGCTGTATATTGCCGCACTGCTGCCTGTCGAATTTATTCAGACACATTTAAACACTTCCTTTATTGCAGCAGGCATTATCGAGAACACCCCGTATTTCTCGGAAAAGATTAAAGAAATATGGTTCGAATATGTTGGCTCCTAATGGGCAGTTAAACTCTTCCGGCAAAATGAGGCTGGGGGAGTTTTTCTGTTGTAATTTAAGCATCAACATATTATAGAAAAGCAGCAGAACATGTTATGATATTATTGTTTGACAAAATTAGGGGAAACATACTAATCAATAACAGAATTATGTAGGTGATTATAATGACAACAAAAAAAGATGTAGTACGGCAATTAGAACAAATTGCGATATATATGGAATTAAAAGGAGAAAACTCCTTTAAAATAAGTGCATTTAGAAAAGCAGCTCAAGCATTAGAGACAAATGAACATACACTTGAGGAAATAGAGGACTATACTGCATTGCCTGGTATAGGCAAAGGAACGGCTGGAGTGATTGAGGAATTTATCGCAACAGGAGAGTCCTCTGTTTTAAAGGAGCTGAAGGAAGAAGTACCAAAAGGCTTAATTCCTCTATTGCAGCTTCCAGGTCTTGGCGGCAAAAAAATTGCGAAGCTCTACAAGGAATTAGGAATTGAAAATGCAGAGGACTTAAAGCTTGCTTGCCATAACAAGAAAGTGCAAGCACTTAGTGGCTTCGGCAAAAAAACAGAAGACAAGATACTAGAAGCACTCGACAGCTTTGGTTCAAGACCAGATCGCTTGCCGCTTGCCTATATGCTCAGGGTAGCATTTTCGATTGAATCTGAGCTGGAAAAAATTGCAGAAATCGAAAAGTTTTCCCGTGCGGGAAGCATAAGAAGAATGCGGGAGACTATCAAGGATTTAGACTTTATTATTGCCACAAATTCACCGTCTGAGGTTAAGGATAGATTGCTGGCTTTAAACGGAATAAAGGAAGTCATAGGTGCAGGCAAAACGAAGGTAAGTATTGTTCTTGAATTAGAATTCGACGTATCTATTGATTTCCGTCTTGTGAAGCCAGAGGAATTTGCAACAACACTTCATCATTTTACAGGAAGCAAGGATCATAATGTAAGGATGAGACAGCTCGCCAAGGAACGAGGCAAAAAAATCAGTGAGTATGGTGTAGAGGATACGGAAACAGGGGAAGTGGAAACATTCTCGACAGAAGCTGAATTTTACAACTATTTCGGGTTGCCGTTTATTCCTCCAGAAATGCGGGAGGACGGAAAAGAAGTCGAGGATTACAAAGAAGACTTGCAAATTGTTTCTCTTGAAGACATCAAAGGTGACCTACATATGCATACAACTTGGAGTGATGGTGCATTTTCAATCGAAGAAATGATTGAAGCAAATAGACAGCGCGGCTACAAATATATGGCAATCACCGATCACTCTTTTTATTTGAAGGTAGCAAACGGCTTATCCCCTGAACGTTTGAAAGAGCAGCTAGATAAAATTAAAGCACTCAATGAGAAGTATGATGATATTACCATTCTTGCAGGTGTTGAAATGGATATTTTGCCAGATGGTTCACTCGACTATGACGACGAGCTTCTTGAGCAAATGGATATTGTTATTGCATCCATTCATTCGTCCTTTTCACAGCCTAAAAAGAAAATAATGGAACGTTTGGGAACTGCTCTTCGTAATAAGAATGTCGATATTATTGCACATCCGACAGGCAGGAAAATCGGCAAAAGGGACGGCTATGAAGTCGATATGGAGGATTTAATTAAGCTGGCTAAAGAGACAAATACAGTTCTTGAGCTTAACAGCAATCCGAACCGCCTTGATTTAAATGCAGAATATGTCAAGATGGCGCAAGATGAGGGAGTTCATCTCGTCATTAATACAGATGCCCATCATACGAAGGAGCTTGCATATATGGGGATCGGTGTGTCAACAGCAAAAAAAGGCTGGATAAAAAGAGATACTGTGATAAATACATGGGAAACAGATAAACTATTGGATTTTTTAAAGAATCGCCATCAATAAGTTTTAATGATAAAAAATCATAACTATGGCATTGCTAAAAAAGGTAAAGGAGAAAACTCCATGCAAGAAAGAGCGTTAAAGACATTAGAATTTGATAAGATTAAAAGTCAACTGCTAGAGCATGTCTCTTCCTCACTAGGAATGGCAAAAGCAACTGAGTTAATGCCTTCCACAAATTATGAAGAAGTCGTGCAATGGCAGGAAGAAACAGATGAAGCAGCAAAGGTAGTCCGAATGAGAGGGAATATCCCGTTAAGCGGCATCCATGATATTCGTCCACATGTTAAACGCTCAACCATTGGGGGTATGCTTAGCCCTGTTGAGTTAAATCAAATAGCAAGCACTGTTCATGTGAGCAGGCAAATAAAAAGATTCACAGAGGAATTTCATCAAGATGAGCCAATTCCGATTTTGTTTGGGCTCGCTGAGCAAATTATAGTCCTTGCAGAGGTAGAAGAAGAAATTAAGATGGCAATTGATGAACAAGGAAGTGTAATGGATAGCGCTAGTGAAGCACTGCGTGCCCTTCGCAATCAGCTAAGAAGGAATGAATCAAAGGTCAGAGAAAAGCTGGAAAGTATGATACGTTCATCTAGTGCTGCTAAGATGCTGTCAGATACAATCATTACTATCCGGAATGACCGTTATGTTATTCCAGTAAAACAAGAATACAGAGGTCATTATGGAGGAATAATCCACGATCAAAGTGCTTCTGGTCAAACATTGTTTATAGAGCCCCAATCTGTTGTAACCCTGAATAATGAACTTTCAGGAATCCGTGTAAAGGAACAACAGGAAATAGACAGGATTTTGGCACAGCTAACGGTGCTTGTAGCAGAGCATCGTGAAGAACTTCTGTCTATTGTAGAAATACTAAAGGACATTGACTTTATGTTTGCAAAAGCAAAATACGGTCAACGGATTAAAGGCACGAAACCAAAGATAAATAATGAAAGAAGAATTAATCTTTTTAAAGCAAGACATCCGTTAATTCCACTTGATCAGGTTGTAGCAAATGATGTTGCCTTAGGTGATACGTATTCCGCTATTGTTATTACAGGACCGAACACAGGTGGTAAAACAGTAACACTGAAAACAGTTGGACTTTGCACATTAATGGCACAAGCGGGCTTGCAAATACCAGCACTTGATGAATCCGAAATGGGTGTGTTTGAGGCAGTTTATGCAGATATTGGCGATGAACAGTCCATCGAGCAATCATTAAGTACATTCTCCTCCCATATGGTTAATATCGTGAGTATCTTAGAAGACGTAAACAGCAATAGTCTTGTGCTGTTTGATGAGCTTGGTGCAGGAACAGATCCACAGGAAGGGGCAGCACTTGCCATTTCCATCCTAGACGAAGTTAACAAACAGGGAGCAAGAGTAATAGCGACTACCCATTATCCAGAACTGAAGGCTTATGGCTATAACAGGGAAAGGGTAGTGAATGCTAGTGTTGAATTTGATGTAGAGACATTAAGCCCAACCTACAGGCTGTTAATCGGTGTGCCTGGCCGAAGCAATGCCTTTGAAATTTCGAAGCGCCTTGGCTTAAAAGAGGATGTTATCGAAACAGCCAGATCTCATGTGAGTGATGAAACTAACAAAATCGAAAATATGATCGCATCTCTCGAGGAAAGCCGCAGAGCAGCGGAAATCGAGCATAAAGAAGCAGCAGAATTACTGAAACAGGCAGACATGCTGCACCGTGACTTGCAAAAGCAGGTTATGGAGTATTATGAGAAAAAAGAAGCGCTTGAAGAAAAGGCGAAGAAAAAAGCAGCAGATATCGTTGAAAATGCGCGAGCAGAAGCAGAAACGGTTATTTCTGATTTGCGGAAGATGCAGCTGGAAAAACGGGCAGAAATTAAAGAGCATGAACTGATTGACGCTAGAAAACGTCTTGAGGATGCTGCTCCAAAGACTGCTATCAAACGAAAAGAAGCAGCAAAAACGAGTCATGAATTCCAGCCTGGCGATGAAGTTAAGGTGCTGACATTCGATCAAAAGGGTCAGCTCATTGAAAGGGTTTCTGCTAAAGAGTGGCAAGTTCAAATCGGCATTATGAAGATGAAAGTAAAAGAGCGTGACTTGGAATTTATTAAAGCACCTAAAGTGGTTGAAACAAAACCGCTGGCAACAATCAGAGGTAAAGACTTCCATGTAAGCCTTGAACTGGATCTTCGCGGGGAAAGATATGAAAATGCGTTGGCACGTGTGGAAAAATACATTGATGACAGTTTGCTTGCAGGCTATCCAAGAGTATCCATCATACATGGTAAGGGAACAGGTGCATTACGGACAGGTGTGCAGGAATACTTGAAAAACCACCGTTCTGTCAAAAGTATCCGCTTCGGTGAGGCAGGAGAAGGCGGCAGTGGCGTTACGGTTGTTGAGCTTAGATAAGAGTTTTTAGAAATAGGAGAGGAGATGCCAGATGAATTCCTTTTGGAGTAATGAATATGTGAACACCGCTGGCGATTATAGTGTTGTAATCCTTAGCATTGTTGTGTTTTTAGCTGTGTTTGAACTGGTGACAAAATACAATAACTGGGAAGAAATAAAAAAAGGGAATGTCGCTGTTGCGATGGCAACAGGCGGAAAGATATTTGGGATAGCGAACGTGTTCAGGCATTCCATCATGCAAAATGACTCATTGCTGACAATGATTGTTTGGGGAATATTCGGTTTTTTCCTATTGCTAATCGGCTATTTCATCTTTGAGTTTTTAACACCAAAATTCAAAATTGATGAGGAAATAAAAAATGATAACAGGGCGGTTGGCCTTATTTCCATGATTATTTCCATCGGCTTATCTTATATTATAGGTGCAGGAATATCCTAAGCACATAAAAAAGAAGACCTGTTCCATTTTGGAACAGGTCTTCTTTTTTATAAACGGAAACTGCCCTTTTTTATTTTGGGCTTATTTTATATATCCATTGGTACCTCCCCGCCATATAATAAGCTAGTACAATTTATTATATGTTAGGAGGAGTCGGTTTGGAAACGGAAAAACCATGGCTGGCGCTTTATCCAGGTGAAACAGCCAAGAATGTCTATTATAAAGCAGAAACCTTGCCACAGCTTTTACGTAACGCAGCAAAGGAATATCCGAAGCATAAAGCCATTCACTTTATGGGGAAGGAATTAACCTTTAAACAAACATTTGAAAAAGCGAGAAACCTCGCAGCATATCTGCAAGAAACAGGAATCACAAAAGGAGACAGGGTTGCAGTCATGCTTCCCAATATCCCGCAAACGGTCATTAGCTTTTATGCTATTATGCTTGCAGGCGCCATTGTAGTACCAGTTAATCCACTTTATAAAGAAAGAGAAATAGAATTTATACTCAACGATTCAGGCGCAAAAGCAATTATTACCCTCGATATCCTATATAATCGCGTGAAAAGTGTACAAGAAATGACAAGTGTAGAGCAAATTCTTGTTACCTCCATCAGTGAATTTCTTCCATTCCCTAAAAATCTATTTTACCCATTTATCCAAAAGAAAGAGTATGGTTATATCCCTAATGTTAAGCATGAAGGAAATACCCATTTATTGAAAAATATTTGGAGCTTGCCAACAGCAGACTTAAAAGAGATCAGCATCGACTTTGAAGAAGACTTAGCAATCATTCAGTACACTGGGGGTACAACAGGATTTCCAAAAGGTGTTATGCTGACACACCAAAACCTTGTTGCAAATACGTCTATGTGCCGTCAATGGCTGTATAAGCTCGAAAAAGGCAAGGAAAAGCTGCTAGCAATTATGCCTCTCTTTCATGTTTATGGCATGATGACAGTTCTCGTCCTTTCTGTAATGGAAATTTATCAGATGATTCTACTACCGAAATTTGATGCCACTACTGCTTTAAAGACGATTGAAAAACAAAAACCAACTGTTTTTCCAGGGGCACCGACAATCTATATTGGCCTCTTAAACCATCCGGACATCAATAAATATGATTTATCCTCTATTGTTGCCGCAATAAGCGGTTCTGCTCCACTACCTAAGGAGATTATTGACCGCTTTGAAGAAAAGACTGGTGGGAAGCTTGTCGAAGGTTATGGGCTAACTGAAGCATCACCAGTAACACATGTTAATTTTGTCTGGGATCATGAAATTGTCAAAGGAAGCATTGGAGTGCCTTGGCCTGGTACAGATGCTGCTGTGTTCTCTCCAGAAACAGGGGAAGAGCTGCCTCATGGTGAAATTGGTGAATTGGCAGTGAAGGGACCACAAGTAATGAAAGGCTATTGGAATAATCCAGACGAAACAGAGCTTGTTTTAAAGGATGGCTGGCTATATACAGGTGACCTGTGTTACATGGATGAACGAGGCTATTTCTATATTGTGGACCGGAAAAAGGACACGATTATCGCAAGTGGCTTTAACATCTATCCACGCGAAGTGGAAGAGGTATTATATGAGCACCCTGCAGTTCAGGAAGCGGCAGTTGTTGGGGTGAAGGATTCCTATCGCGGGGAAACAGTGAAGGCTTTTATTGTATTAAAAGAAGGAGCACAAACATCTGAAGATGAGCTGAATAAATATATGAGGGAGAGAATTGCCTCATTTAAAGTACCGCGAATATATGAGTTCCGTAAAGAATTGCCAAAATCGGCAATTGGCAAAATTTTAAGAAGAGAATTGAAAGAGAATGGAACAGAAGAAGGGAGATAGTGGGGATGAACATCATCGTCTTGCTTTCCATCGTTGTGGAGGCAAATCAGCCAATTACGATTGAAAACGGGCAGATTTTGGACAAAAACATAAAAGAAGCAATTAATCCACCAGATGAGGCTGCACTTGAAGAAGCATTGCTGCTGAAAGAGACTTATGGAGGAAGTATTACCATTGTAGCAGTACATCATCAGGATGCAGAGAAGCATCTTAGAAGAGCACTTGCAATGGGTGCAGATAGCGCACTTCTTATACAGACAGAAGGAAGCTTGGAGCCGTCTTCCATTGCCAAAATCATTGCCCAGAATATAAAGGACCTATCATTTGACCTAATCCTAGCAGGCGATTTCTCCACAAATGGAGGGTCCGGACAAGTGGGACCAAGAGTCGCAGCCATTTTGGAGCTGCCTATCATAACAAAGGCAGAAAGAATCGAATTAGATAAAGGGGCTGTATTTGTCACAAAGGAAAGCAACGGTGATTTAGAGACATACAAAGGCTCGTTCCCTGTTTTGCTAACAATTCCACAAGGACTGCATAAACCGCGATTGCCAATTCTCGCAAACATTATGAGAGCTAAACAAAAGCCATTAGAAAAAAGAACCGCTTCATTAGAACAGATTGATATCCAGTCACATAGCTTCCGTTTTCCTGTTGCTGACAGAAAAAGGATCATACTGCAAGGGGAGCTGCCCGAACAGGTGAGTGAATTGGCGAAACTGATTAAAGAGCATATACAAGAGTGACGGGAGGGGAAGTATAATGGATGGGAAAATTGTCATTATCGCAGAAAAAAGACGGGAAAAACTTCATCCTGTCACATTGGAATGTATAGAAGCAGCTCAAGAAATTTCAGGTACTGGCGAAATCATTGTCCTCGTTTTTGGGGATGAGGAAGAAGAGGAGTTGGCTGAAAACCTTTTATATCATGATGCAGACAGAGTCCTGTATATGAAAAACAGCCGCTTATCACGACTAGAGCCCGAAAGCTTGCTTCCATTAATCCAGCAAACAGCTGAAGCGGAGCAGCCTTCCTTCCTGCTGTTTGGCCAAACAGATTTGGGTAAAACCCTTGCTGCAGCTTTATCAGAAAAAATCAATCTTCCTCATGTGTCAAATATAGTGGCAGTAGAAAAAACAAACGCATTACTAGTCACTAGGCAAATTCTTTCTGGTAATGTCCTAGAAAAGGTACAAACAAACACACCTTGCATTCTCAGCATAAAGCAAAAGGCTTGGAAAGCAAATAACAGGCTTCAGAAGAAAAAGGGGAAATTAGAAACAATCCATCCGACTGTTAAGGAACCTTCCTTTTCCTTAGTCAGGCTTGAGAAAAAACATACTGGAAAGGAAGAGCTGGCAAATGCTAAAGTAATTGCAGCTGCAGGAAGAGGCGTGCAAAATGAGAAAGGCTACAGCCTTGTTCAGGAGCTGGCAAAAACTTTAAAAGGAACAGTTGGAGTGTCCCGCGGAGCTGTTGAAATTGGAGTTTGTGATGCCGCTAATCAAATTGGGCAAACAGGAGAGACGGTTGCACCAAAAATGTATATTGCTTGTGGAATATCTGGAGCCATCCAGCATCTTGTTGGTGTAACAGCTGCTGAAATGATTATTGCTATTAATAACGATGCGGAAGCACCGATTTTTCAAAACGCTGATTATGGAATTATTGGGGATGTTTTTGAAGTTCTGCCCTTATTGAAGAAAGAGCTAGATTTACTATAGAGAGAAAGATGCAAGCGCTGGTTAAAAGGTCTGAATAGATGCTGAAGCAGATGGGAAAAATGATGGACGAAACAAATTATTAGCATCATCATGCAAACGGTGGTATACTTTGGTTTATTATCAGGTATAACACTACTTAGGAGGCATATAAATGGCTATATCACATGCAACAGATCAAAACTTTTCAGAAGAAACAGGTTCAGGCGTAGTCCTTGCAGACTTTTGGGCACCTTGGTGCGGACCATGTAAAATGATTGCACCAGTATTAGAAGAATTGGATTCAGAAATTGGCGATAAAGTTAAAATCGTAAAAATCGATGTTGACGAAAACCAAGAATCTGCTTCTAAATTCGGCGTAATGAGCATCCCAACATTGTTGGTATTCAAAGACGGAGAAGTTGTCGATAAAGTTGTCGGCTTCCAACCTAAAGAAGCTCTTTCTGAACTATTGGCAAAACACGTTTAATGCAAAAACAACCCCCGGGACCTTCCTTGGGGTTCTTTTTTTCAAAACAGCACTCCTTTTGGAAAAATCCTCATTCCCTTCCTTCAAATTACAAACGCTCATAGTTGCCGAATTCAAGCTTCTGTCCTATCATATATAATAGTACTTATGTTCTGTATTAACAGGTGCGTTCAGGGAGGGACTGCAATGAACGATACGATAAAAAACAAACTGATGCTTTTGCCTGATCAGCCAGGATGCTACTTAATGAAGGACAGACAAGGAACGATCATTTATGTAGGAAAAGCAAAGGTGCTAAAAAACCGCGTCCGCTCGTATTTCACTGGCTCTCATGACGGGAAAACCTTAAGGCTAGTCAATGAAATTGAAGACTTTGAATATATTATCACCTCCTCTAATATAGAGGCACTTATCCTTGAAATTAACTTAATTAAAAAGCATGACCCAAAATACAATATTATGCTTAAGGATGATAAGACCTACCCTTTTATTAAGCTGACTGCGGAAAGACATCCACGTTTAATTACGACACGCAATGTAAAAAAGGATAAAGGCAAGTACTTTGGACCATATCCGAATGTACAGGCAGCAAATGAAACGAAAAAGCTGCTAGACCGCATTTATCCGCTGCGCAAGTGCACGACACTGCCTGATAGGGTATGTCTTTATTATCATTTAGGACAATGTCTTGCACCATGTGTAAATGAAGTACCGAAGGAAGAATATCGAAGAATGGTTGATGAGATTACGAAGTTCCTTAATGGCGGGTATAAAGATATAAAAAAAGAGCTCACAGAAAAAATGACAGCAGCAGCAGAGGAGCTTGATTTCGAACGAGCAAAGGAATTCAGAGATCAGATTGCTAATATTGAAGCTACAATGGAAAAACAGAAAATGATGATGACAGATCTTGTTGATAGAGATGTTTTTGGATATGCAGTAGACAAAGGCTGGATGTGTGTTCAAGTCTTTTTCATCAGACAAGGAAAGCTGATTGAGCGTGATGTAAGCATGTTCCCCATTTATCAAGAGCCGGAAGAGGAAATGCTCACATACTTCGGACAGTTTTATTCTAAGGCCAATCATTTCAAGCCGAAGGAAATCCTTATCCCAGATTCTGTTCAAGGAGAATTAGTAGAGGAACTGCTTGATGTGAAGGTTATCAAACCACAGAGAGGACAAAAAAAGGATCTTGTTCTCTTAGCAAATAAAAATGCTAAAAACGCCCTGCATGAGAAATTTGCTCTAATTGATAGGGATGAGGACCGCACAATAAAGGCAGTTGAAAATTTAGGCAGGCAAATGGGAATTTACACACCACATCGTATTGAAGCATTTGATAACAGTAATATTCAAGGGACAAATCCAGTATCTGCCATGATTGTTTTCGTAGATGGAAAACCTGCGAAAAAGGATTATCGAAAATATAAGATTAAGACTGTTCAAGGACCAGATGATTATGAATCAATGCGCGAGGTCGTCAGAAGAAGATACCAGCGTGTATTGAAAGATGGGCTGCCAATGCCAGATTTAATTTTAGTTGATGGAGGAAAAGGTCATATTGAAGCAGTAAGAGAAATTCTCCTTGATGAGCTGGCACTCGACATTCCAGTTGCAGGCTTGGCTAAAGATGATAAGCATAGGACTTCCCAGCTTCTTTACGGCAATCCGCTCGAAATTATACCACTGGAAAGAAACAGTCAGGAATTTTATTTGCTTCAACGCATACAGGATGAAGTCCACCGTTTTGCAATCAGCTTTCACCGACAAATCCGTTCAAAAAATGCTTTCCAATCTATGCTTGATGATATCTCAGGCATTGGAGAGAAACGGCGTAAGCTGCTGTTAAAAACGTTTGGTTCTGTCAAAAAGATGAAAGAGGCATCCATTGCTGAATTCACAGCCATTGGAATCCCTGCGGCTGTTGCCGAGGAGCTTATAGAAAAATTAAAAGACTGATTGTATTTTTATGCAAAAAAACAAAAAACATTATTGTTAACTTAAAAACGGTATGCTATAATGATGGCAACTTATAACTTAATAAGTGAAGGTAGAGGTGCGAGCTTCAATAGTAATAATTCGGAGAAGAATGAGCTTCCGTGAAGAATTATGAAAGGGAAAATCGCCGAAGTGAAGGGATAACTCATCATTCCTTTGCTGGTTTTGCATTGAATAAATGTAAGACTGTCAAAACAAGGAACTGTTTTGGAGAGCTATCTCGCTGTTTGTGCACATTTAGTATGTATTTAACCTGCACGGCAATGAGATGTTCTCATTGCCTTTTTTGTTGTTTCTTTTAAGAAATAAGGCAATAGAACAAAACTTCTAAGAGGAAAAGGGGAATAGCTGTGGGATTAGTAGTACAAAAATTTGGCGGAACATCTGTTGGCAGTGCTGATAGAATCAAGCATGTTGCAAAAAGAGTAATCGAAGAAAAGAATCGTGGAAATGATGTCGTTGTTGTCGTTTCAGCAATGGGGAAAACAACAGACTCATTAGTGAAGCTTGCTGGTGAAATTACAGATAAGCCGAGCAAACGTGAAATGGACGTGCTATTGACAACAGGAGAGCAAATCACAATTAGCTTACTGGCGATGGCTTTAAATGAAAAAGATGTTGAGGCAATTTCATTCACAGGCTGGCAAGCAGGAATGGAAACAGAAGCGGTACATGGAAATGCCCGCATTTTAAATATAAAAACAGAAAGAATCGAAGAGCATTTAATGGATGGCAAGGTTGTTATTGTCGCAGGCTTCCAAGGAATTACAGAAGGTGGAGACATCACAACACTTGGCCGCGGCGGCTCTGATACAACAGCGGTTGCACTTGCTGCAGCACTTAAAGCAGATAAATGTGATATTTATACAGATGTTACTGGTGTATATACAACAGATCCACGCTATGTGAAAGAAGCACGTAAGCTGCTTTCCATTTCATATGACGAAATGCTTGAGTTGGCAAACTTGGGTGCAGGGGTGCTTCATCCTCGTGCAGTAGAATATGCGAAAAACTACCAAATGCCGCTTGTCGTTCGTTCAAGCATGGAACAAGAAGAAGGAACTATCATCGAGGAGGAAGTATCAATGGAACAAAATTTAGTAGTGCGCGGAGTAGCATTTGAAGATAATATTACGAGTGTAACGGTGTTTGGCTTGAAAAACTCATTAACAAGTCTTTCAACAATCTTCTCAACATTAGCATCCAATCACATCAATGTCGATATTATCATCCAAAGCTTGACAGAAAGCCAAGCAACAAACCTATCTTTCTCTATTAAAGACAGTGATTTGGATGAGACAGTTAAAGTGCTTGAGGAAAATAAGGCAGTACTAGGCTACGATAAAGTCGCTTCAGAGCAAGGCCTTGCAAAAGTATCAATCGTTGGTTCTGGCATGATTTCAAACCCAGGTGTGGCAGCAGACATGTTTAAAGTTCTAGCAGAACAAGACATTGTTATTAAAATGGTAAGCACATCAGAAATCAAAGTTTCTACAGTTATTGAAAAAGGCAATATGGTGAAGGCTGTTGAAACACTTCATGATGCATTTGACTTGAGCAACCTGCCTGTGATAAATGCTTAATAACATAACAGAATAAGATTTCTAAATTATAGGATTATACTTAAATTCACATATAAAAACGCTGTTGAATGTACAACAGCGTTTTTATATTATTCTTGGAAGAACTTCTTTAATACATCCTGTGTTCCACTTTCTCTTGGGACCAAAATAAAGCGAGAATATACCTCGGTTCCCGTTTTTAATTCCTCCTCCATTAATTCAAAAACATCAAGAACCTTTACTAGCTTCCAGCATACTGTTTCCTCATACTGATTTTTATAGTTGTGTTCCGCTTCTTGTCCTAGTTTTTTTCCAAGCAAGCTGGCATTTTCAGATGATTCTGCCTTAACTAATATATGGCTTTCCTCATATGTTTTAGTTGTGTTTTCATAATTCTCGTCTACTTGTTTTGGTTCCCCATTATGAACAGATTCATACAGAAGTGCCACGACAAACCACTTTTTGTCAGACATTTTCGGACCTCCTCTAAGTCACAAGTAATTCTATCTTTATTTTACATGGGATTTATCGCTGCACAACAAGTGTTACGAAAAATGCAGGTGAATGTAATCCTTAGAAATAGCGTCTCAATAAAAAAGCGTGAAATTCAATGAAGAATTCACGCAGAAGTCTGTATCGTACTATGTGTTTTTATTATGCAGGGTCTTTACTATCCCAGCGGACTGTAATCGTGATTTTTTTACCGCGGCGTTTTGGATCTTCAAACGCTTCTGCAACTAATTCTCTTATTTGTTCATGCTGCTGTGCTAAATA
>Ga0209463_1000067_pt1 | contig 91754 bp, 82 predicted proteins | sample AgamicMgSfrz_FD_187169 | JGI IMG/M metagenome (GOLD analysis project Ga0209463, IMG submission 187169) | Agave microbial communities from Guanajuato, Mexico - Mg.Sf.rz (SPAdes) (version 2) | ecosystem: Host-associated > Plants > Phyllosphere > Phylloplane/Leaf | place: Guanajuato, Mexico... | reverse complement strand
TCGACAAAAAGATTTTTAGAAACTTACATTGAATTTTCATGCGTTGCTTGGAGTGGAAGGGGTGAGACTCCTGTGGGATTAGCGAGACAGCTTAGACCCCGCAGGCCAAAGGCAGACCGCGGCTAAGCGCGAGCCCCACGGAAAGCGAACCCCTGGAGCGGAAAGCAACATCCCTCTTCAAAGGGACTAATAAATATACTATATCCAATCCTCTATTTCTAAAATTCAGGGGTTTGTCTACAGTCTGAACTTATCAGCTATTAACTGATAAGCGGTAATGTTATTCTCACTTTTGTACCTTTATTTTTTTCACCTGTAATGTTTACTCCATATGGTTTACCATATAATAATTGAATTCGTTCATCTACATTTTTAATTCCTATACCATTAAAAAGATGTTGATTTCGTTTCGTATTTGGCAGCTCTTGCGATGTGCACATTTCTATACCATCGCCATTATCTATTACTTCGCAAATTAAACAATCGTCTTCTTTCCAAATTAAAATATTTATATATCCATTTTCTTTTCTATTAAATGCATGAAAAAAAGCATTTTCTACAAATGGCTGCAGAATTAACTTAGGGATGGAATATCCTGTACACAGTGGATCAATAAAGTAATGAACATGAATTCTATTACCATACCTTTTCTGATTTATTAATACATAATTTTTCAAGTTGTTTAGTTCTTGTTTTGTGGACACCAATTCACTAACTTCCCCTATAGTGTTTTGGAGTAAAGAAATAAAAGCATTTATTATTTCTTCTGCTTCCTTTTTATTCCCTTGTATCACGGTAAATTTAATAGAAGTCAGTGTATTATATAAAAAGTGAGGATTTATTTGCTGTTGCAGTGCTTCTAACTCAGCATTTCTTTGTTGCTTTTGAGCAATTAACAGTTGATCTACATATTCGTGAAGCTCATCCAACATAGCATTAAAAGCATAGCCTATTTCTCTAGTTTCATAAATTCCTTTCACAGTCACATAACGATGAAATTCGCTTTTCGAGGCATTTGAAATTTCCCTTACTAGTCGAGACAATGGTTTGGTTATTAGCCTAGAAATAAAAAATACGATAAGGACAACTATTAAAATAATTCCTAAAGAAATGAGAAAAAGTTGTTTCTTATCAAGTAAATTAGCAACTGCCTGTTCTTTCTCTACAAGATTAATTAAGTACATATCGTAAGAAGGTAGATAGGAAAGCAAGACTATTTGATCTCTTCCTTTAAACGATTCAATGAGGTAGGGTTCTTTCGTTTCAGTTAATTTTTGTGCATATTGGAGGAACTCTGTCTGTTTTTTCCCAATATAGCTTTGTTCATTACTGGAAAGAACAACACCATTTTTATTTAGAAAATACACATTACTGCCCATACCTGTATAATTAGAATAAAACTGCCTAAATTCATTTTCAGCTATCACAAAATGCATGGAGCCATATATTTTTTTAGTGAGTGGATCTAGCAAAGCTTTAGAAGTAATCAGATAATTCCTGACCTGTTCATCTTCAGAATCCCCTTTTAATTGATAGGATTGATATAAAATTTTTCTAGGCGTGTTCAAAGCATTTTTCATCACATTGCTTTTTTCAAATTCTTCATCATTTACAGGAAAATAAGAGCGATTTGTTGTATACTTTACTCCATTAACACCACTTAGAAATATTTCTGTTTGATACGAATCTAAATTGTATTTAATATACTTTATCTGCTGGTCCATATTATAAAAAGAACGCATTTTCTCCATATTTGTTTGGTTTTCTGTTAAAACATTTTTAATCGTACCACTTTGGAGTAAGTTATTAGAAGTAACAACGATTGAATAATGATAAGCTTCTAAACTATCACTTATCTGATTCATCACTTTAGAATTCGTAATACTAAATTTTCCAATAAAAAAATTCTCAGACATTCTTATCGTTGCCCAAGAAATACTGACACTCACTGTAATTACAATTACTACTGTAAATAAAAACATAATAATAAAAAGTCCATTCATTTTAAATCTTTCTTGAATATTCTTCATCTTTCTACCCTCTAAACAGTCATTTTCCGCCTATATTTGCTTGGTGACATCCCTTTATGTTTTTTAAAAACTTTACAAAAATAACTGTGGTCGGTATAGCCTACAAGCCCACTAATTTCTGCAATGGAATAGTCGCGATTTTCCAATAATTTCGTTGCCTCTTCTATCCTTACTCTATTTAAAAACTCAATAAAACTTTCTTTGTAATGGGTAGTAAAATAGCTTGATAGATAAGATGGATTAAAATGAAAATGTTTAGCAAGATCAGTTAGAGTTAATGAATCCGAAAAATGCCGTTCTATATATTCAATAAGTCTTTTCATATTAGTTGAAAAGGCTGGTTTCTTATTCGCTTCCAAGCATGCATGGACTTTGTCCATAAAACCTTTGAAATGGTGAACGGTTTCTTGCGCTGTTGATGCCATATCAATCATTTGAAAGTAGTTATACCTTTCTTCCTCTAAACCTTTTAAGTCATATTCCAAATTTGTCAGCATAATTGTAATATTAAATATAATACTGCTAAAGAAGGCTTTAAACTCTGCGATTTCCATCACATAGTATGTAGTTAAATGCTCTACATACTCTGTTAAATAATCTAGTGCTGTATCAAATCTTTTTTCCTTCCATTCATTTGTAAACCACTCTAAATTAAACTGAATTTTCTCTGGGAAATCTTTCATCCACTCTTCTGTTGTAAGCAATTTTTTATCTGGAAAGTAAAAATGATAATTTAACTGCTTATATATACTGTTTTTAAAAATTTCACCTGTTAAAAAAAAGTCAGTATAAGCATCACTTAATACGAGAAAAACATTTTTTTGCGTCTGTTGAGAAACTTCGTATTGTATCTTCTTTTCCATGGTCACTTCTTGAGCCTTATCAAAATTAATGAGATACAATACATTATTTTTATCAATTGGGATCACATAGCTAACAACATTTTTTATATTTGTAAATAGAGATTGAAAAGAATCTTTATCTATGGACTGATCCTTTTCATCTAGTAAATATCCGCCTAATAAATAATAATGCGAGTAAGGGAGTTCTTTACAAATTATATTTCTGTCTTCTGTCATTTCATATCCTGAGATCATTTTTTCTATTAACTTTGGAATCATTATATCTGCTGTCTTTTCTTGTAGCTGTATAGAGAAATTAGGCAATTTACGAACTGCTCGTTTTAAAACCTTGAGAAGTTCTTCTGAATCTAGCTTCGGCTTTAAAATGTAATCTACTACACCACTTTGAAAAGTGGAACGAACATACTCATATTCACTAAAACTGCTAAGAATGATTATTTCTATCGCAGGATATTGCTCTTTTACGATTCTTGTCAATTCTTCGCCATCCATTATTGGCATAACAATATCTGTTAATATAATATGAGGATTCGTTTCTTTGATTAATCCTAAAGCCTCTTTTCCATTAGAAGCTTCTCCAACAATTTCGAAGCCTTCTTTATTCCAGTCTAAATAGTGTTTAATCCCTTGCCTAATCAAAACTTCATCATCAACAATAAGAATTCGACACTCTGTTAATGTTTGCATTTTTCATACTCCCCTTTTTATCTATTGGTTTCCCATGAATAATTAAAAAGGTTATACCAACAAAATGAATCCGTTTTCAACAGTGTCTTTAGTATAACATATTTTCTCCGCTATGAAGTATATCAAACGATAGAGCCATAAAAATAAAGGTTCTGTTTCCATAAGTACATACCCAAACAAAATGAAGTAGTTAAAGAATACACTACTATATTTAGGGATATTACTTTTGAATTCAGAACCTTTAAGAAAGTCAATTTATTCTATTAAACTCTTACCGCAAAAGCTTCATATGGCTTTAACTGAACATTGCCAAAATCAATACTTTGTCGCTGGTAGTTGCTAATAATAACATTGCTACACTTGCCAAATGTCGGTAAATGTAACATTTTTTCTTGCTCACCAAAGTTTGCTACTACTATCCATGTCTCTCCTTCGAACTTGCGCGTATATGCAAAAATTTCTTCTTCTATCTCTTCGATTAATTCGAAATCTCCCCATACAACGATTGGGTTATCTTTTCTTAATTGGATTAAGGTTTGATAGCAATAAAAGACAGAATTAGGATCTTCTAAATTATTTTTCACATTTATTTCTGGATAATTTGGATTTACATGTAGCCAAGGCGTCCCAGTTGTAAAACCGCTATTTTCTGTATCATCCCATTGGATTGGCGTTCTTGCATTGTCTCTACCTTTTGCATTAATAGAATGGAGGATGTCCTCTTTTGTATAGCCTTGCTCTAGACGTTCGTGATACATATTAATGCTTTCAATATCATTTACTTGACTAATATCTGTAATCGGGCAATTGGTCATTCCAATTTCTTCTCCTTGATAAATATAAGGAGTACCTTTCATTAAGTGAAGAAGAATGGCAAACATTTTTGCACTCTCTTCCCGATATTCCATATCATTTCCCCAACGAGAAACGATTCTCGGCATATCATGATTATTCCAAAATAGACTGTTCCATCCTTCCTTTCCAAGCGAAGTTTGCCATTTTGCAAGGATTGACTTTAATCGATTTATTTCTAATGGTTTTAGATCCCACTTTTGTTTTCCTTCCTGCTCGTCTAGCGCACTGTGTTCAAACTGAAAGATCATCGACAGCTCTTTTCTTGCAGGATTGGAATATAATTTTGCAATTTCAGGTGTCGCCCCCCATGTTTCCCCTACTGTTAATACATCATAATTACCGAATGTTTTTTGATTCATTTCTTGGAGATAATCATGAAGCTTTGGTCCATTCCCAGTGATACCAAGATCTGGTAATTTTCCAACTAAATCAATGACATCCATGCGGAAGCCACCAATTCCTTTTTCCAACCAATAATTCATCATATTCCAGACTTCTTCTCGCACTTTTTCATTTTCCCAGTTTAAATCTGGTTGTCTTTTGCTAAATAAATGTAAGAAATACTGGCCACTTACTTCATCATATTCCCAAGCAGACCCACTAAAAGTAGATTTTAGTTCATTCGGCACTTCGCCATTTACTGGGTCACGCCAAATATAGTAATCGCGGTATGGGTTGTCTTTTCCTTTTTTAGCTTCAATAAACCATTTATGCTCATCTGATGTATGATTGACAACTAAATCCATAACAATCTTAATTCCTTTTTCATTCGCTGTTGCAATCAATTCATCCATATCTGCCATCGTACCAAATTCATCCATAATTGCTTCATAATCACTAATATCATAACCATTATCATCATTTGGAGATTTATATACTGGGCTTAACCAAATAACATCAATTCCTAGCTTTTGCAAATAATCTAGGCGATTGATGATTCCTCTTAAATCACCAACTCCATCTCCATTACTGTCTTGAAAGCTTCTCGGATATATTTGATATACGACAGACGTTTGCCACCATTTCTTTTCCATTATGATTCCTACTTTCTATGAAAATATTATTATCATAAACGTAAACGTTTACGTAAAGCGTAAAATTATTTTATTACTTTCGTTTTCTAACAGATGCTCTCTCCACTAAACGAAATGGCATTATTTCTGTTTTTACTACTACCTTTCGCTGAATAGCCTCCATTACTTTTATACAGCCCTTCTCGCCCATTAACTGAAATGGTTGCTCAATCGTTGTTAATGGTGGCACAGCCATTGCCGCAACTCTCGTATTATCGTAACCTATGATAGAAAGATCCTCAGGTATTTTTATTCCTAAATCAAAAGCCGCTGAAATTACCCCCAGTGCTACCTCATCACTCACACAAAAAACAGCTGTAATTCCCACCTGTTCTCTATGAAAAGCGTAAAGTGCTTCTTTTCCTGAAGAAAAGCTATAATCGCCTGCCTTAATATGATTAGCAGAAAAATCCATACCTTTATCTTTTAAAGCCCTTTTGTATCCTGCTATCCTTGGAATTCCAGCTACATAATCAGATAGATCAACACCTGCAAGGCCAATTTTTTGATGACCATGATCAATAAGATACTTTGTAGCAGTATAAGAAGCCTCATAATCATCCACTTTGATAAATGGGATTTGTTCATTTTGTGTATCTGTTGACAGTAACACATAAGGAACACTCAATGATTCAATCGCTTGGATTTGTTCCTCGTTTACAGGAATAGAAACTATAATAAGTCCATCTACTTTTCTTTCTTCTAGCATTTTCAAGCAATCAATTAATCGATTACCTTTTTCTCCTGCATGGGAAAGAATGACACTAAATCCATGCGTTTGTGCTACCTGCTCAATTCCATTAACTATGTCAGCATAAAAAATGGTCGATACACTCGGCATGATAATCCCTATTAAATTACTAGATTTTTTTACTAAGCTTCTTGCCATTTCATTTCGGCGGTAGCCTAGGCTTTCCGCTATCTGCATAATTTTTTTCTTTGTCGCTTCATTATATCCGCCTGCCCCATTGAGAACTCTTGATACAGTTGCCGTGGAAACATTGGCAGATTTTGCAATGTCTTTAATTGTAACAGTCATTTATTTCACCCTTTACGTAAACGTTTACGTTATCTACAATATAGCATAAAATTATACCGCTTACAACAGGATACTAAGCGAAAAAAAATGCATGCTTTGATAATGGGATTCATTATTCCCCTATCAAAGCATGCAGCTTATTTTAATTCTACTTTTACATCGCCTTCGATATAATTAGGATATGCAGACAATTCGAGATTTAAAGGATTTCTATAGTGCACTTTTTCAAAATGCAACTCCCATCTCTTTTCATCTTCGTTACTTGTCATTTGAGTTTTAAATACAGAGAACTCTTTTCCATCTGCATCGATCACTGTACTAAAGAGATTCAGTTGATCTTCTGAATTCGACTTCATATAAAATTCTACTTGTTCTTTAGACGTTTTCCCTAATTTAAGCATACCGTCTTTCGGACTATTTATTAATGTATTTGTTTCCGTATCTACAACAACCATCGCTTCTTCTTTATCAATAGCCATGAGTGTATTCATTCGCAAATAAAGGTCTTTCGGTTTTTCGAAATAATTAGATTGCAAATAAAATATTTTCTCCGTTTCACTTATATGCCTGATTGTGGTTCCATTATTAATAGAACTCCATATCTCACCCTTTTCATTTTCCAACCGCATATCTTCAAACCCTAAAATTTTCTTCGTATTCGTTGGATCAAATGCTATTTTCACTCCAATTCTTAAAGGATAAATAATAATTTCCTCTATCGTGAATTTCTGATTATCCATTTCTACCACTTGATTGATTGGATAAATTACACTCTTCTTTATGCTCTCTTTTAACTTAAAGGGAATGGAAAAGTTTATTTCTTTATTATCTATGATTGCTTTTAATTCAAAATTAAACTTTAGCTCCTTAAAAGAAAAAGAATTTGCAAAATGATATTCGACCATATTTTGGAATTCATTATCAATATCATCAGGAAAAAAAACGCTATAGCTTTGGGAATGTTCAGGAAATTCTTCTTTATTAATAACATTGATTTGCTTTATCTTTCCACCAGTGAGTGATTTAGATGACTTCAACGTATAAAAGACATTCATTCCTGATTCATCCATGATTACTCCATCTACCGTTAACGTAAAATCTCCTATTGTCTCCGAAATATCGACCTTTTGATAATAATCGTTTTCGATAATTGCTGATAATCCTTTATCTTGTTCCACGAAACCTATTATCCATTCCATTCCCGGGATTGATGAGAGAACATTTGCAAAAGTAGGCGAGATTCGGATAGATGTTACGGCAATCGCAATCGCAATGAGGCTTTTTCTGTTTTTTCTAAGTACTCTTTTATCCCGCTTTGCTTTCCTAAATCCTTTTAAAATGGCTTCATCTGCTTTTTCTAACGGTAATTTTGCTTTTTCTAAGTCTTCTTTTAACTTAGATAGACGTTGTTCCTCTTCTTCATACATGCTCACTCTCTCCTTTCTCCTTAAAATATAGTCGAAGTTTTTTCAGCACTGTATGTAATCGAGATTTCACTGTTCCTTCTGGGATTTTTTCTAGAGCGGCAATTTCTTTGATTTTTGTATTTTGAAAGTATTTTAAATAGATTAATTGCTGATCTTCATTGGATAACATCCCAAGCGCTTCCTTTAATTCCAAAAATGATTGATCTTGATGAACGAATGTCTCTTGTAGTCTATTATCAGAAATGATTCTTTTCCGTCTTTTTAATTGATCTTGACAATAATTGATCATAATCCTTGTTAGCCATGTTTTTAGATAGGCTGGCTCTTTTACTGTATGTATTTTTTTATAGGCTCGATATGTCACTTCTTGCAATGCTTCTATTGCTGCATGTTCATCTTTTAAAAATGCTAATGCAGCTCGCAGCAAGGATTCTTTATGTAATCTTATTACTGCCAAAAATGCTTCATCATCTCCTTCAATTGCTTTTTGCTCAATCTCTAACTCTTCCAATTAATCACCTCCCCTTTTTCTATCCATTAGACTTTCTACATAAGAAAATGTTCATCATTTTATAAAATAATTTTCTCATTATCTAAGAACAAATTATACATGATCTTTTTCACATGAAAGAAGCTGCTAAGACAAAGTCCCAGCAGCTTCTTTTTCTACTTTAATATAATCCTTCTGTTTCTTCTTTCGTTACAATGTAAATATTTTTAGTCTGTGTATAGCCATCTAATATACTTTTGTATGTCTCCCTGCCGATTCCTGATTTTTTGTAGCCTCCAAATGGTGCTCCTGCTGGTAGTTGATTATACGTATTCACCCACATACGACCTGTTTCTATACTTCTTGCTACGCGAAGAGCTGTATTAATATCCCTTGAGAAAACCGCTCCTCCCAGCCCAAATTCAGATTGGTTAGCAAGCTCAATAACCTCATCTTCTGTTTTAAATTTAATGACGGTCGCCACTGGACCAAAAATTTCTTCTTGCGCAATGCGCATATTATTATTAGCATCTGCTAAAATCGTCGGTGCCATAAATGCTCCATTCTCTAATCCGTTATTTATAAGCCTGCACCCACCTGTTACAACTCTTGCTCCCTCTTCTTCTCCAATTTTTACATATTCTAAAATTTGCTCTAATTGGCGTTCATTTATTTGCGCGCCCATCACTACATCTTCTTCCCATGGCAAGCCAACTTTTACATCTTCGAATGCCAGCTTCATTTTTGCAAGGAACTCATCATAAATGCCTTCTTGAATGAAAATGCGGGAACCAGCACAGCACACTTGTCCTTGGTTAAAGAGTATTCCTAATTGAACCCCTTCTAATGCTCGATCCATTGGTGCATCATTAAAGATAATGTTCGCTGACTTTCCACCTAACTCAAGTGTAGATGGTATAAGTCTCTTCGCTGCTGCTACTGCAACTTCTTGTCCTATTTCTGTGGATCCTGTAAAAGCAATTTTTGCAAAGCCCTCATGTTTTAGCATATAGTCTCCTGAATGAGAACCACGGCCGGTAATCACATTGACTACCCCTTTTGGTAAAACTTGATCTAAAAGCTTGGCTAATTCTAATAAGCTCAAAGAGGTAGTAGACGATGGATGAATAACTACTGTATTACCTGCAGCGATAGCAGGAGCAATTTTCCATGCAGCCATTAATAACGGGAAGTTCCATGGAATAATTTGTCCAACTACTCCAATAGGCTCTTTAATCGAAATCGATAAGGTATCTTCATCGAAGGCTTGAGCCGTTCCTTCTTCTGAGCGGATTACGCCTGCAAAATAGCGGAAATGATCAGAGCTCAATGGGACATCTATATTTCTAGTTTCTCTTAGCGGCTTTCCATTATCCAAAGTTTCAACTAATGCAAGTTTTTCCGCATTTTCGTCTATTAAATCAGCAATTTTCAATAATAAATTACTTCTATCTATTAAACTTACTTTTTTCCATGTTTTTAATGCCTTTGTTGCAGCATCTACAGCTTGATCGACATCTGCATATGTAGCATCCACAAAGTCAGCTAGCTTTTCTCCATTACTTGGATTAAAGCTTGTCATTAACTTCCCTTCCGACCCCTTTAACCATTGTCCATTAATATAAAGTCCATACTCATTGTCCAATACAGTTGTTGCATTTAAAGAAGTGACCATTTTTAAAACCCCTTTTCAAATATTTAAAAATAAGGTATTAATTAGGAAGAAGAGTGCTTTAGTCTTTAAAATTCCAGACCTTATTTTTATCCTGTTTTTTAGAATGGCTGTTTTCGTAAAGTTTGTTGCTATTACCCGCAGCCGGAATACACTTCGCTTTCCGTGGGGCTCGCGCTGAGCCTCCTCAGCTTCGCCTCCGGGGTCTCAGGCTGTCTCGCTAATCCCGCAGGAGTCTTCGTGTATTCCGGCTGCTCCATTTTCCAACTAATTCTTTTTTTCGATTGAAAAAACAACAATCCTTTAGAAAACAGCCTTTAGAATAGACCGTTAAGTATACGCTTGCAAAATTCATAAAAAATATACTACTAGTCTTATAGCTTACTTACCAATGTGAATACTTTAACAAGCTAGCAGTTAATTAAATTATAAATTCCAGTATAAGGAATGTCTATTAATAACCTTGTACTTCTTTTTGTTACATTTATAAATTAAAAACAACGTATGGTTTCCCCCACAAGTCACAAAAAAACCCGTCAAGATTGACGAGTTTTTATTGGAAATGCTCTATCGATTATGAATTCTAAATATTCTCTTGCTTTAATCCATCAATAATATTTTCTTTCTTAATTTTGCTGACTGAATATAGCATGGCCGAAGCGACAATGATAAATATTGCAATAACTACAAATAGAATACTCAACCATGGAAGCTCAAAGCCGTATTCAAATGTATTGCTTATGGACCAGTATAGTGCTGCTATGACTCCAATACTAATTGGAATACCATACATCAATGCTTTTATCCCATAAAAAATACTCTCAAAATAAATCATTTTATTAAACCCAGTTGGCGTCATTCCTACAGAACGCAACATTGCAAATTCCCTTTTTCGTAAGGAAATACTAGTTGAAATCGTATTAAAGATATTAGCAATACTTATTAATGATATGAGGGAAATAAAGCCGTACATAAAGACAGACATGATCATAATCATCTGTTCTGATTGCTTTCGATCCATTTCCACATTGTAAATATACATAGAGCCTGTTTTTAAATCTTCTAATTCCTCTTGCGCTTTCGCCGGATTATCACTGTTTAAATATAAATTGTAGTCCATATTAATAGTTTCATCTTCAAATAATTTCTCTGCTACTTCGTTAGAAATAATCATCGTAATGGTTCGATAATTATTAGAACTTATTCCCATTAATGTTTCATCTGTAAATAAGCCAATTTGAATCTTATTAAAAAATTCTTCCTTGCCACTGTCCTCTCGATACATATAGAGATCAATAGAATCACCTGGTTTTGCATCAAGTACTTTTTCCTCAATAAATTTCTCTGCATATGGATCAAAATAAGATGCAGTCTCAAGCACAATACCTTTTGGAACATCAGAATTTAAATATTCATTGCTATTAAAGCCTGCTGCTTTAGCGTAATCTTTAAACGAGGAATCAGATAAAATAAAGAAATTCACATTAAATGACATTTTACCATCATCTAACATCGTATTATCTTTCTCTACCGATTTTTTATTATTTTCACTTAATACATCCTTAGCTAAAAAGGTTGTTACATATATGTTCTTAATTAAATTACTTTGTGTAATACTTGGAGCATTGGCTAGAGGCAGCAGCTCTTCCTCTGTACTATTTGAACCAGCAGACACAGCAATATCGTAGTCGATATTTTCTTGTGACAGTTCCACTGACTTTTTCATATTATCTGAAAAAAAGGAAACAGTTAAGAAGAGTAAAATACTAATAACTAAAGAAAAAACGGTTGTTTGATATCTTCGTTTATTCCGTTTTAAATTTTTCAAGCCGATTTCCGCTTCTATCCCGAATAGCTTACGCACAAGTTTAGAAGTTTTCACTTTTTTTCCAGATAATTTGATATCTTGTGTTTGTCTAATTGCATCTATCGCAGAGATTTTTGATGCTTTTCTAGCTGGCAGATAAGTTGAAATAAAGATGGTTACAAGTGAAATGAGAATAGAAAATAGGATGGAAAAAGGTGTAACTACTACATTTAATCCTTCTGCCGTGTTTAAAGCATCTTGAAAATACTTATTTATAAATGAGAATGTAATTCCAATTCCTACTAGCCCAGCAATTATTCCTAAAGGAATGCTGATTCCACCTATAACTGCACCTTCAAAGAATACAGAATTTCTTTTTTGTTTCTTTGTTGCCCCTACACTTGAAAGCATTCCTAAATGCCTTGCTCGTTCCGAAACGCTAATAGCAAAAGCATTATAAATCAGTGCTACAGAACCAATAATGATAACAAGGATAATAATACCTAATAAAGAATACATCGTAAGAAGCAGATTATCATTCGATGATACCCCATAATAACGCAGTAACTCACTATTAAAATCAACTTTTACAATGTTTAATTTCTTTGCTAAGGATTCTGAATCCTCATAAATAGACTGCTTTACCTTTTTCATCACAACACTTGCATTTATACTACTATTACTCGTTAATTCACTTTTATCCATGTAATTAACAATGGTATAACCTGGTGACCAAGAAGGTTCCCAAGATGGACTTTCCATGATCCCAACAATTTTGAATGTATAAGATTTTGCATGTTGGATTTCCTCAACCTTTTCTCCTTCTTCATTCCTTTGCAAAGGATCTGTTTGTGTGAGGATTGAATCTTCTTCTTCTAATTTATAGTGCCTTTCTCCAATACTAACTTTTAATTCGTCTCCGATGGCATATTCTCTTTTCGCATTCTTCACCATTTCATCTGATATAATGATTTCATTAGAGGCTTTGGGATATGTTCCTTCTTTTAATGTAATCGGAAACTGCGTAAGTCCTTGTTCATCATATTGTCTAAAAAATAAATACGGCTTATATTCACTTTTAGAACCCTTCCAGTCCGCATAGCCTAAATCATTAGATAAGATTACCTTTTCTATTTTTTTATCCTCTTTTATCTCTTTGACTTGCTCACTATTAACCCCTATGAATTGTGCATGCCACTCTCCGTCTCTTGCAATACTATCTCTTTTTAATAAATCAATAAAAGAAACACCAAGTGTCGCAACAGCTGTCAGCATACTAACAGAAATAATAACACCAATGATTGTTACGAGCGTTCTTCGCTTATTCTCCTTTAAATTTCTCAAAGTAAGTTTATTCATAATGTTCATGGACGAATCACCTCATTTTTGGCAATTTTTCCATCTTCTACAGAGATAACTCGATCAGCTTGTAATGCAATCCGTTCATCATGCGTAATAACAATTAATGTTTGATTATATGTTTTATTAAACATTTTTAATAGTTCCATAATCTCTTCACTATTTTTACTATCTAAATTCCCCGTCGGCTCATCTGCAAGCATAATGGCAGGATTACTAATTAATGCACGTCCAATTGAAACGCGCTGTTGCTGTCCGCCTGATAATTGATTAGGAAGGTGGTCTAATCTTTGCTCTAAGCCTAATATAGAAACAATTCGATTAAATTGCTCTCTATCTACTTGATGATTATCTAATAAAAGAGGAAGCGTAATATTTTCTTCCACCGAAAGAATCGGGATTAAGTTATAGAATTGATAGATTAGGCCAATTTGTCTTCTTCTAAAAATAGCTAATTGCGTTTCATTTAATTGATAAATATCTGTATTATCAACAAAAACTTTTCCACTAGTTGGTCTATCTACTCCACCTAACATATGAAGCAAAGTTGATTTTCCCGACCCAGATGGTCCTATAATCGCAACAAACTCACCCTTGTTAACAGAAAAGGAGACATTATCTAACGCTTTAACAGCTGTTTCTCCTTTCCCATACACTTTAGACAGATTATCTATTTTTAAAATTTCCATTTTATCGTCCTCCTATTACTTGATGCTCTTAGTCTACCTGTCTAAAGTGACTCTCGAGTGACTTTAAAGTGACAATTTAGTCACTTAGTAGAAATAGGTGGCAACTTGTTCTCTTTTTATGTTTATGTATTCTTTTTCGTTGGACTCAAGGAGGTTTTGGCGTTCATTCGCTTGATGAACGGAACTTTTCGCTTTGTCGCTCTGCTTTTTGGTTTTCATCCCCACGATAAACGCCATTTTTCACCTACGCTCCAACGATTTCAGTTTTCATAAAAAAACTAGCGCACTATATCACCTGTTTATAAAACTTAATATGGAAAGTTGTTCCTCTTCCTAACTGACTTCTAACTTCAATATCACCATGCTGGCTTTTTATAATACTGTACGCCATGGCTAAGCCTATACCTATACTATCTTCGCTTGCATTTTCGCCCTTATAAAACCGTTTGAAAATATAGGGTAAATCTTTTTTGGCAATACCCTTTCCATTGTCTTGAATAACAATTTCCGTAAACAAGACATTTTCCGAGAAATGAATCTGGATTTCTCCACCTTCTTTTGTATGCTCGACACAATTTTTTAAAATATTGATAATTGCTTCCACTGTCCATTTAAAATCTCCTATATAGGTAACACCTTCGTCTCCTACAATGCCAAAAGCCTGTCCCTTGATATCCATCGGAATTAATACTGGTTCCACTGCCTTATAAAGCAGTTTTTTTACATCAACTTGCTCCTTTTTAAATAGAATCGTACCAGCATCCATTTTCGATAATTTCAGCAAAGAAGAGACTAACCACTCCATTCTTTCCAGCTGTATTGATAGATTATTCGTAAACTCGCGCCTTTTTCCCTCTTCTAAATGTGGATCACTTAATAAATCAGTCATCACAACCATGGATGTCAACGGTGTTTTTAATTGATGGGATATATCTGAAATTGCATCCGTTAACTTTAATTTTTCCTGACGAAGAAGCGCACTGTTTTCCGAAAGCATTAAGGTCACTTTATAGATATTATTTTTTAAAACACTCAGCTCTCCCTCTACATTATCACGAATATCTAAGCTTTTATCCCCATTACTAATTTGCTGCAAGTAACTCGAAAGCTTTTCTATTTCCTTGTATCGAAACCTTGTAAATTGATAAAAGCATCCAAAAATAATGATAATAACTATAAGTAAAAATATGGTGACAGAAATGGAATATGCAATAATAGTATACACAATTGCTACTGTACTAATGAGAGCTAAAACTATTGTTAATATCTTCACTTCTCGATTACGAAGCATATTAGTCACCTACCTTATAGCCCAAACCGCGAATAGTTTTAATAATAGTCGGTTTTTGCGGATTATCTTCTAATTTCTCACGCAGCCTTTTGATATAAACAGTTAAGGTATTGTCATTAACAAAATCTCCTGCTACATCCCATATGCGCTCCAATAGCTGTGTTCTTGTTAATACTTGTCCTAAGTTATTAGCGAAGATAAGAAATAATCGGTATTCAAGGGCTGTAACTACTACTTCTTCGTCCCTTTTATAAATCTTTCCTTCCAATGTATTAATTCGAATATGATCAATTTCAATAACCGGATTATTTTGTTGCTGCTTATTATAGCGTCGCAAAACAGATTTAATTCTAGAAAGTAGCTCTCTTAAGCGGAATGGTTTTGTAATATAGTCATCTGCTCCCATATCAAGGCCCATAACAACATTTACTTCATCATCTAATGCTGTTAAAAAAATAACAGGCATATCTGATTTACTTTTTACAATCTCGCATAACTCATACCCAGAACCATCTGGCAGCGACAAATCAAATAGACATAAATCAATATTTATTAGCTCTTCTTCTAAAATCTTTCTAGCAGATTTTGCGTCATGACAAGTAATTGTTTCATATTTTTCACTTTGTAAACTGTATTCTAAACCAGAGGCGATGGTTTTATCGTCTTCAACAAGTAGTATCTTCATTATCTACTCCCATAAATTTTTCTTTTTTCTGTATTATTCTAAACGATTGAAACAAGGAGCGAAAGTGATTCTATTTTTTCAAAAAAAATTCTCCCCTTTAAAAAAGATTCCATATTAGTAATTAAGTTTAGCATATGATAATAAATGCTCGTGAATACTAAAACAAAATCACTTTAAAGGAGTATGAAAATGGACACGCAAAAACCACTAAATATACGTTCAACAAACACAAACCTTAGTGAAAAGCTTACATCAGCAGAGTTGGGTAAACTTTGGGCGACTTATATGGGGAACAGCATGTCTACATGTTTTCTACACTATTATTTACAGCACGTCGAGGATACAGATATTAAAAAATTACTAGAAGAAGCGTTTACATTAACTACAGAATTCTTAAATACTTCAGAAGAAATATTGAAGAAAGAAAATTTCCCCATACCTAAAGGTTTCTCTATAGAAGAAGATTTGAACCCCCAAGCCCCTCGTTTGTTTGAAGATGAATTCTATGTTCATTATCTTAAATATGCTGCTAAAGCAGGGATGAGCATTTATAAAGTAGCCATTCCACTTGTTTTCAGAAAAGATGTAGAAGAGTTTTATAAGTATTGTATGGAATCTACCCTGGCTTTAATGGAGCAAATCAAAGAAGTATTAATAAAAAAGGGATTTATTCGTAAACCGCCTATTATTCCGATACCAGAAAAAGAAGATTTTGTTGAGAAGGATTTTTTAAATGGATATTTTGGACATGTTAGACCTTTACATGCATTAGAGATAGCCCATCTTTATGATAATATTGAAAATAACGTTGCTAGTAAAGCATTAATAACGGCATTTAGCCAAGTTACCGAACAAGAAGAAATTCGTGATTTATTTAAAAGAGGCAAAAACTTCACACATAAGCACATTGAGTTATTTGTGGAAAAATTACATAAAGAAGATTTACCAGCACCATCCTATCTAGATCATTTAGTAACAACTTCTACTGATACTCCTTTTTCCGATAAATTAATGTTATTTCATAAAATGGATATGTTTTCAATGAGAATTAGGTCCTTCGGAAACTCAGTAGCTGTCAGCGGAAGACATGATCTAGGAATTATGTATACAAAAGGATTACTTCAAATTAGTAAATTTGCCGAAGATGCAGCAAAAATTATGATTGATAATGGTTGGATGGAGCATCCACCTTACGCAGCCGAGAGGAATAAGTTAGTTAAATAACTTAAAATTATGATTTTTCTGTAGGAAAGAAGCTGGGACATAAGTATTTTCAACCAAATAACCCCGAACGATTATACGTACAGGCTAAGTGTGAAAAGTTCGTATAATTGTTTGGGGTTTTATTCCTTTTAAGAAAGAAAGTTTGTGGTAATCACCCGCAGCCTGAATACACTCCACTTTCCATGGGGCGAGCCCCAAGCTCCTCGTCACTGCGTTCCTGAGGGGTCTTGGACTTTCTCGCAGCTCCCATAGGAGTCTACGTGTATCCCGTCTGCTTTGTATTTCCTACTAATTATATTTTCTTTTAAAAAAATGATGGAACGAGTTGGTTTCGCTACTAAAGGAGAGATTGTTCGTCTTTATCTATTATATATTTTGTTCTGTCCCAGTTTGCAGGTTGCCTATCATTTATCTTCCGCCAATTCTTGAAGCTCATTAACTGTACTAAATGTATATCCTGATTCTGTTAATGTTTTTAATATCCCTTCTATTGCTTTCAACTCATCTCCCGTTTTATCATACATTGGATGCATTAGGATGATTGACCCTGGTCTCACTGATTCTTTCACATAGTTTATTTTATCCTCTGCCGTCTGATAATAAGTATCAGGCTCAATGTCCCAGAGAATCGTATCTATATTTGCTTGTTTTAAATAATATGGAAGTCCAAACAACTTCTTCCCATTTGGTGGTCTAAAATCTATTTCCCCTATGAAACCTGCCTTTTCAATTAATTGATTTGTTTCTTCAACTTCTTTCTTGATAAAAGCCTGTGATTTAAAAATCATTCGTTCATGAGAATAGGTATGATTTCCAAGTTGATGTCCCTTTTCCGCTATTTTCTCTGCTAATTCAGGATTTCTTTCTATCTCATTTCCAATAAGAAAAAAAGTAGCTTTTGCATCATAGGTATCTAATAATGCTAATATGTCATCTACATTTTTTGTTGGTCCGTCATCAAATGTTAATGCAACTACTTTCTCCTTTGTCTCCACCTGATCCGTTAAGCCCCCAAACAATTGAAAGGTTCGCGCATTCATTAATTTATAGGTAGCAAATAAAAGAAGAAACAGAACCAATAATCCTATTAATATAATCCATATTTTTTTCATTCTAACAGCCTTTCTCTCTATTTATTTAACCACTATCCATTATACGTGTCCCCTTCACCAGATACAAAAAGGAGAAAAATGAATTATCACTTTTCTCCTTTTTAATACTAATATAAACCACAAAATTATTTTTCTTCCTTTTCCTTCTTCTTATCAATTGTACCCTCTGTTAAACTATTATTTGCTTGCTCATGCGTTTCTTTCAAGCCTTTTGAAGCCTCATCTTTTTGATTCTTCTCGTTAGGCTGATGTGTTTTTCCTGCAGGGCTTGTTATTGATTCTTTATTCATTTTAAAACGCCTCCCATTATTTCTTGATGAAGTAAATTAATCTATTAGATTTATACCACCATTCACGAAACAGGAAACATTCTCTATTAGGAACCGGTTGACCGATAGTGGCGAACACCAACTATCCATACAAAAATACAGGGAAGGATAAATACTATTCCTGCTAGGGGTGTCAGCATATATAGCCATTCTTCCTTTCCTCCTTTACCAAGCAGGTAAAGTAAAGGTAAATAATTAACACTTCCAAAAGGAATCACAAAAGTAAAAAAACGCGTCACCCATTTTTGATAAATATTTAACGGATACTGCGCCATTTCCCTACCACCATCAGTAAAAATATTGGCAATTTCTAACCCTTGAATCGTCCAAAAGCTAAGAGTAGCTGCCAAAATAAAAATGCCAGTAAAAATAAAAACCCCACTTATAATCATTAATAGTAGCGTTAAAATTTTCAAAAAACTCCAGTCGATTGCTAAGTTACTTACAGCCCAACCTAGCACGATAACACTCTGCAAAAGTCTCCCAACTCTCGTAAACTCGAATTTTGAACCAAGGACCTGTACAAAGGTTGTCCTTGGTCTAACAAGTAATCTGTCAAAATCACCACTCGCAACAAGACTAGAGAAATTATCAAACCCTCTTGCAAAGCATTCACTTAATGCAAATGCCATATGAATGATAGCAAAACAAAGTGCAACCTCATAAAAATCCCAGCCCTTTATTTGTCCAAATCGCTCGAATAAAAAATATAATCCGGCAAAAGCAGAAAAGGGGACCAGAAATTGTCCTAATGACAATAACCAAAAAGATGTTCGATATTGCATTTGTGATTTAAATAATAATAGAAGGTATTGAAAATATAGTCTCATCTAAGCTTACCCTCCCTGTACAATGACTTTTTTCATCGCTTTTTGTAAAGCTATTTTCCCAAAGAAAACGAGTACTAACAGCCAAGCAAGCTGAATGAAGATTCCTTCCATTGCTTCTCCATTTGGAATATGACCAGAATAGACCCGGAATGGAAAATCAGCTGTTAATCGGAACGGCAGAAGATAAACGATTTGTTGTAACCACTCTGGCATTAACGGAATAGGAACGACCATCCCAGCAAAAAACTCTCCTACAACACCAAATACTAGAAGAGAACCCATCGGGGATAATGTAATAAATACGGAAATATAGATAAACATTGAAATAGCCACTAAAACCAATAATCCCAATAAAAGCGAGAGACAAAATAACAAGAACGTTGTGACATCTGGGGGGAACATCATCCGATAAGCTGGAGGCAGCAAAAAAGCCAGCAACAATATCGGAAAACACCTTAATAACGCGCTAGCTAACCGCTGTGCTAGTAACTTGCTAAACCAATATTCATAAATCCCTATTGGTCTACATAATTCATATGCAATATTTCCTGTTGTGATTAAATCAAATAACTCATTGTCGCGAAACCATAGCATTATAAACGCTAAAAAAGATTGTTGTAGCCATAAGTAAGTAACCAATTCTTCTAAAGAAATTGGTTGATTCGAGCTCGCTTGTGCATAAAATGCCTGAAAAATCATGATATAAATAAATCCCCAGAAAAACTGTGTAGCAACACCTGCCAATGCTGCAGCACGGTACTGCATACCATTTAATAAACGCAATCTTAATACAGCCATATATGGTTTCATTGTCCTCATATCTCATACTCCTTATAGAGTTGTACAATGATATCTTCAATTGGCTGTGACATGACGGAAATATCGACTAAATCTAGTGAATGAGACAACTCCATGATTACTTCCGATACAGATATTTGCGTCGTATCTACACTCAGGATTGCTCTTTCTTCTGTCCGGGAGAGATTAATGGTCCCGGGAATTTGAATAGGTATATTACTAAACTTATAGTCTACCGTTATTGTTCGATGAGATCCAAAGCGATTTCTTAGTTCCTGTAGATTCCCATCATATAATAGGCTCCCTTTTCCGATTAGAATAACTCGATCACAAAGCGCTTCAATATCAAACATATCATGTGTCGTAAGGATAACCGTTACATTCTTCTGTTTATTGATTTTTTTTATAAAGTTTCTTACTGCAATTTTGCTAACTGCATCAAGACCGATGGTAGGTTCATCTAAGAATAGAATTTGTGGATTATGTATAAGGGAAGCTGCAATTTCACAACGCATCCGCTGTCCTAAACTGAGCTGTCTTACTGGTGAATGTAGAATATCTTTTAACTCGAGTGTGTCAATTAATAACGATAACGTTTCATCATACTCTTTATCTGGTATATGGTAAATATCTTTTAATAAAGCAAATGAATCGATGACCGGTACGTCCCACCATAGCTGTGATCGTTGCCCAAAGACGACACCAATATTTTTCACATATTCTACTCGATTCTTCCATGGTGTATAGCCCATTATTTCACAACTTCCACTATCTGGAACTAAGATGCCGCTCATTACTTTTATCGTAGTTGATTTCCCTGCTCCATTAGGACCAATATAACCGACAATTTCTCCTGGATTTATCGTAAAACTCACATCATTTAATGCATGGACAATCGTGTGCTCCCTAGAAACAAGGGCTTTTAGTCCTTCCGCTAATCCTGTTGCTCGCTTAGCAACCTTAAAGGACTTATTTATCCCGTCTACTTTAATCAATGCTTCTCCCTCCTTTTCAAAAGAAGAATATAATAGCATTTTATTGAAGAATTTGTCAATGGTATTTTTTTGATTTTTTTAAATTTTCTTTCGCTCAATATCAAGGGATAATAAAAAGCCTGAAAATGATTTACAAATCATTTTCAGACTTAATCATTGTTTAGAAGGATAATCTCCCATCAATGGGAGATTTCCCTTATCCCTGCTACCACTTAGTGGGCCTTTATGGGAGAGTCCAACACCTAGCTTCCTCCATTTTCCGCAGCTTAAGGTGGGTTCATGAACAGGATAAGATACTATCGATAGGAATGTCTAACCCATTTAAGATGATAAATTACCAATAGTAAAATAAACCATACTGGTGTCACAAACAATGCGATTCTTGTATCCTCTGCAAGTGCTAGCACAATAAGAACAAACACTAGAAAAAGGAGGATGATATAGTTAGCAACTGGAAACAGTGGCATTTTAAACTTATTTTTTGCTGCGAGCTCTGGTCTTGTTTTTCGATATTTCAGATGACAGAGAACCGTAATTGCCCATATATAAATAAAACAAACAGTAGATATACTTGTAATTAACGTAAACACACCTTCTGGCATGATATAATTTAAAATAACAGCAATTAAAACGACAATAACCGAGAAGAACAAAGCATTAGAGGGAACTTGATGTTTGGTTAATTTAGCTAGTGCCTCTGGTGCATTCTTTTCCTTTGCTAAAGCATACGTCATTCTACTTGTACTAAAAATTGCACTATTACAAGCCGATGCAGCCGAAGTCAAAACAACAAAGTTAACAATTCCTGCAGCAGCGGTTATACCGACCGCCAAGAAAACCTGAACAAATGGACTTTTTGCTGGATTAATAGCATTCCAAGGGTAAATACTCATAATAATAAGCAATGCCCCTACATAAAAAATCAACACTCGTATAGGAATATTGTTAATTGCTTTTGGAATAACCTTTTCAGGATTTTCTGTCTCACCAGCTGTTAAACCTACTAGTTCAATGCCTACAAAGGCAAAAACAACCATTTGGAAAGACAAAATAAATCCATTCATCCCATTCGGAAACATGCCATCATGGCTCCATAAATTAGTAAAACTTGATGGTCCTGCATCTGTTGAAAAACCTTTTACAATCATGATAAAACCAATGATGATTAAAGCAATAATCGCAATTATTTTGATTAAGGCAAACCAAAATTCCATTTCTCCAAATAACTTAACTGTCGCTAAATTCATAATTAGTAAGACAATCAAAGCTATTAATCCGGGTACCCATTGAGGAATATTCGGAAACCAAAATTGAGTGTACATACCAATGGCAGTTAGATCCGCCATTGCAATGGAAATCCAACAAAACCAATAGGTCCATCCCGTTACAAAAGCGACTCTTCTTCCAAAATAATCATTAACAAAATCAACAAATGAATGATACTCTAGATTGGATAAAAGCAGTTCCCCTAAAGCACGCATAATCAAAAAACAGATAATACCCGTAATGATGTAGGCAAACAAAATGGAGGGTCCAGCTAAATGAATAGACTTACCCGCACCGAGAAACAGTCCTGTACCTATTGCTCCACCAATCGCAATTAATTGAACATGTCTGTTTTTCAAGCCTCTAGACAATGTTTCTTGTTGCATTTTAAATCACTCTCTTTTCAGTTGTACTATTTAAATATATTATGTAACAAAGTCAACGAATTATAGTTTAGCACATTCTAAGACAAGATACACGAATCTGTTTACTTCTTGATAGATATAGGAATTTATCTCTATTTAATGGCTAATTTTATTTTTTTAACATATGCTAAAAATGGGTATATACTAGTAATATTTCCATTCTATGTCATGAAAAATGAACTTGTTTTAGGCGAAAAATCTATTAATTGGTTGCAATGCAAATATCAGTATCCTACAATATTTGATAGAAGTATCTTTAGGTAGAACGAGCATCGCTAAGTATGTTCAAAATATAGGAGGAAGCAATCATGCCCAATACATACCAAGGAACAAAATTAAAAGTATTCTCTCTTAATTCAACACCAGAACTTGCCCAAGAAATTGTGGAACATCTAGGTACAGAATTAGGAAAGTGTACAGTCAAAAAATTCAGCGATGGCGAAATTCAAATTAATATTGAAGAAAGTGTACGTGGTTGTGAAGTATTTGTTATCCAGTCCACTTCCGATCCCGTAAATCAAAGTATTATGGAATTGCTTATCATGATTGATGCTTTAAAACGAGCTTCCGTCAATACGATTAATGTGGTTATTCCTTATTATGGTTATGCGCGTCAAGATAGAAAAGCACAGCCGAGAGAGCCAATTACCGCTAAATTAATTGCCAATTTAATTCAAAAATCTGGTGCAGACCGTGTGATAACTTTGGATCTTCATGCACCACAAACGATGGGCTTCTTTAATATTCCAGTGGACCAATTAGTTGGTATCCCACTACTTGCTGATTATTTAAATACGAAAGAATTTTCCCATGATGTTGTAGTAGTAGCGCCAGACCACGGTAGTGTTACTCGTGCACGTGAGCTTGCCGACCGCTTAAAAGCACCTATTGCCATCATTGATAAACGTGGTCCGAAAGATATTGGTCCTCGTGAAGTAAACGTTGTCGGTAATATAGAAGGAAAAACCGCGATTATTATCGACGATATCGTCGATACATCTTACCGAATTACGACTGCAACGAAAGCATTACTTGATAATGGAGCCGAAGAAGTATACGCATGTTGCATCCATCCCGTTTTATCTGAACCAGCTATTGATATGATTCAAGAATCACAAATTAAAGAATTGATTGTCACTAATAGCATACCGCTTCCAGAAGAAAAGAGAATCTCCAAAATCACACAGTTATCTATTGCTGAATTACTTAGTGATGCGATTATCCGCGTTTATGAGAATAAATCAGTTAGTGTCTTGTTTAAATAAGGTTATTTGTACAAGGGTTGTCCAATTGGACAGCCTTTTTGTTTTTGGAAATTCGTATTCTAACTACATACAAATAGACTCCGGCAAAATACTCCCTCTTTTTTTGCCTTGGAGTCTATCGTTTTTACTTTACCTGTTGCTTTAGATTACTCTCATCGTAACAATTCCATCAATTCCTTTTAGTTGCTGAGATAGCAGTGGAATAATGTGATCTGCTACTTGATTGTCAATATCGATCATCGTGTAAGCATACTCACCGCGACTTCTATTTACCATATCTGCAATATTCAACTGATAGGTAGAAATTACTTGTGTAATCTGTCCAACCATATTAGGAACATTTAAATGGAAGGCTGTTACACGACGTTTCCCTGTGTATGGAATAGAGGCATTTGGAAAGTTAACAGAGTTCTTAATGTTGCCAGTTTCCAAGAAATCCTTTACTTGTCGTGCTGCCATTACGGCACAATTTTCTTCTGATTCTTCTGTAGATGCTCCAAGATGCGGAATCGCAATCGTATTTTTCATTTGGAGAACATTCTCATTTGGAAAATCCGTGATATAGCGTCCTATCTTTCCTTCTTCCAATGCGACAGCCATGTCTATTTCATTAACCAGTTCTCCGCGAGAGAAGTTTAAAATTTGTGTGCCTGGTTTCATGAAATCAAATGCTTGTTTGTTAAACATTCCCTTCGTATCTTCTGTTAATGGTACATGGACCGTTATATAATCAGACTCTGCAAATAGCTGTTCTAATGTCATTGCTCGCTGTACATTACGTGATAAATTCCAGGCTGTATCTACAGAAAGAAATGGATCATAGCCAATAACATCCATATCAAGAGCAAGGGCATCGTTAGCAACAAGTGCCCCAATTGCTCCTAAACCAATTACACCTAGTGTTTTACCTTTGATTTCATGACCAACAAATTGTTTTTTGCCGGCTTCCACAAGTTTTGGAACTTGGTCACCTTCCGTAGCGATTGTTTTCGTCCATGATACTCCTTCAAATAAATTGCGAGAAGAAGCCATCAACGACATCAGCACCATTTCTTTTACCGCATTTGCATTCGCACCTGGTGTATTAAAAACTACGATCCCTTGTGCTGTACATTGTTCAACCGGAATATTATTGACACCTGCTCCTGCGCGGGCGATCGCCTTTAACTTATCTCCCAGTTCCAGTCCGTGCATATTAAAACTGCGCAAAAGAATCGCATCAGGATTATTACTCGTATCATCCATTGTATAATTGCCTTTTTTAAATACATTCAGACCACTTGCTGCAATATTATTTAAGGTCTTAATTGTTTTTACTTCTTTAATAGTCGTAGTGCTCATCTCCATTGCTCCCTTTTTCATCATTTATATTCTTTGTAAGCTTGGAAAATACTGCTCCCTTTTTAAACCAAAATAGTTTAAAAAAGAAAAAGGCAAGGAGTTATAATTCCCTTACCTCTGCCCAGGCGAACGGCATACGACGCTATGTGCTCCCCTACGGTTATCCGTATTTCGCCAGTTACACACAGCCTTTAGATTGCCTTTATTCTATCAGACTATTCAGTAATCATCAATTACTAATTTCTTATGAATTTCGTTCTTTTTCATGCTTTTTTTAGAACAGTTTATTGATATAACTTATTTTTCTTTATATACTCATAGCACCTTTCTGGTAAAAGATACCTCGGTTCTCCTCCCATTGAAAGCTCCTCTCTTATATAGGTAGAACTTATTTCCATGGCTAACCCCTTATCTAACAAATGAAAAGTTTTTCCATCGTCATGATTGCGGAGGATCGGCGATCGGCTAATCGTAGATAACATATCAATTCCATTTCGTGCCATGACAATAAATCGATTTTCTGCTATCAATTCCTCTCCTTTGCTCCACTTCCCTTGGCCAATATCAACAAGTAAATCTGCTCCCATAATAAAATAGACTTTATCCTGAGGGAATAGCTTTTTAAAATAATTCATCGTATGATACGTATAAATTTCCCAGCCATCTTGCTTCATTTCATAGTCATCTATAGCAAACTTATCATTATTCTCAATAGCCATATTCACCATCTCTAGACGATGTTCATCTGCTGTTTCCATCGTTTTATCTCTTCTTTTACTCGAACAGGGTAGAAAGATAACTTTATCCAACCTGCAACGATGGGCAACAGTACTTGCCGTCCATAAATGAACATTAGTAACTGGATCAAAGGATGATCCGTAAATCCCTATTTTCCCCAATTATCGCCTCTCTCCTTTCACGTTAATTTTGGTTAGCCTTCGCCTTCATTTTTTCGATATAGTTCCGCTTATTTTCCCAGCATGCTTTACTTAAATCTACTGGGTACTCTTCTGGATTAAGTGTTCTTTTATATTCATTCCAAAGAAACTTCAAGTTCTCCTTAACCTTTATTTGAATAGCAGTTAATTCTGGTGTTTGAATATGGACATGTCCATTCTTTATAACTTGCTGATGTAATTCAATTGCTCTATAATTTGTGACAACCTTATTCAAATACGGGTGAATTGGATGAAACATTTTTAAAGGTTCTTGCGTGATACTTTCTGATGCTAGTGTAATATAATCTCCCTCTGCATGATTGTTCTCATTATTAATAATTCGATACACTCTTTTCTGCCCCGGTGTAGAAATCTTTTCCGGATTTCCAGATAATTTAATCGTATCCTCCATTACGCCGTTTTCACTTTCAAAACTAACTAATTTATAAACAGCGCCTAATGCAGCCTGATCATATGCTGTAATTAGCTTTGTTCCAATCCCCCAAATATCAATCTTTGCTCCTTCTGCAAGCAAATTCATAATGGTGTACTCATCTAAATCATTAGAGGCAATAATTTTTGTATCTTTGTATCCTGCTTCATCTAACATTTCTCTTGCTTTCTTAGAAAGATACGCTAAATCACCGCTATCTAAGCGAATTCCTTTAAAGTGAATTCTATCACCAAATTCCTTTGCTACTTTAATTGCATTTGGTACACCAGATCGAAGCGTATCATATGTATCTACAAGGAAAACACATTCTGTGTGCGTACTAGCATAGCTCTTAAAAGCTTTGTATTCATCTTGATAAGCTTGAACTAGTGCATGAGCATGTGTACCAGACACAGGAATACGAAAGATTTTCCCAGCCCTTACATTACTAGTAGCCGAAAAACCGCCAATAAAAGCAGCCCTTGTTCCCCATATCGCAGCATCCATTTCCTGTGCTCTTCGTGTTCCAAACTCCATCGCCGTTTGATCTCCAATTACCTGCTTCATTCTGGCTGATTTTGTTGCAATTAGCGTTTGATAATTAACAATATTTAACAAAGCAGTCTCTATTAATTGCACCTCTGCAATAGGAGCTTCTACTCTAAGAATTGGTTCATTAGCAAATACCAACTCCCCTTCCTCCATACAATAGATGTCTCCAGAAAAAGTTAAATTTTTCAAATAGGCAAGAAAATCTTCCTTATAACCAACTTCGTTTCTTAAGTAGGCAATATCACTATCTGTAAAACGACAATTTTGTATATAGTTTAAAATTCGTTCTAATCCCGCAAAAACGGCAAAACCATTACCAAATGGAAGCTTACGAAAATAAAGTTCAAATACTGCTTTTCGTTTATGTATCCCATCTCTCCAGTATGTCTCCATCATATTAATTTGATAAAGATCTGTATGAAGCATAAGACTGTCATCCGCATAGTTCATCTATTTTCCTCCTCTTGCTAAATTAATTTCTAGTTCTAAAAACACTGTCTATTGCCTTAGCATGTGACAAATCTCTCTTTGTTATATAAATATCCTTTTCATTGTCAAATCATTCTCTTTTGACAAAGCTTTTACACAGGTATAGAAAAATTATTTTTCCATAAAAGAGCGATTAGCCATTATCCAAGTGACTCTTTTCGATACTTTGTTGTGCTTCCCTAGGAGCTCGTCTTTTACTAAGGCTGTTTTCTAATGATTGAAACCAGCAAAAAAAAGCAAGTAGGTCAAATATAACCACTTGCTTTGTCTCATTCTTTTTAAAACTTTACTTTTTCTAAAAATAATCCGTTTGCTTCTGCCATCATGCCTGTCTGACTACGATCTTTTTCTGCAATAATAGTTGGAATAGTATCTCCTTCCAATTTTCCTAGTCCAACCTCAATAAGTGTTCCAACCATTTTTCTGACCATATTATAAAGAAAACCATCACCGCTTACACGAATTTCAATAAATCCAGCTTCCTCTTTTATATCAATAAAATATATCTCCCTAACCATTGATTTCTTCTTAGATTTCGCATTTGAAAAAGCAGTAAAGTCATGTTTTCCGACAAAATGAACTGCAGCTTGCTCCATTTTATTTTTATTTAATCGTTTCTCTACATGCATACTATATTTACGCATAAATGGATTGCTATACGATTTATTCCAAATTTTATACAAATATGTCTTATCCTTTGCATTATATCTTGCATGAAAACGATCTGAAACATTTTCTACTTTCAAAATGCTAATATCATTCGGTAAATAGTGATTAACATACTCCATTACTTCTTTTTCAGTCATGTCTTTATTCATTTTGAAATTTGCAACCTGAGATAAAGCGTGTACCCCTGCATCCGTTCTGCTGCAGCCAATAATTTCTATTTTTTCTCCAGCCATTTCTGTTAGGACATTTTCAATTTTCCCTTGAATCGATTGGTCTCCATTACCAAGGCGTTGCCACCCTTTGTAACGTCCACCGTCATATTGAATAAGCAATTTATAATTTTTCATTTTTTCTCCTGTTCTCTTCTTTTTTGTTCTTAAAGGATTATTGTTTTTCAATACAATAAATTTAAAAATACTGAACAGCTTGAACACCCGTAGACTCATGCGAGAGCTATCAAAATATATTCAGGCTGCGGGTAGTTACAACAAACTCTTCATAAACCTAAAGAATATCCCTCATTATACACTATTATCTCTATCATTTTCATTGGCTAAAAAATCAGATTATAACGGAAGTGCTCCTTTTTTATAAATTTTTTTATTTAATTTATTTCCTAAATAAAAGAATCAATGTTAGAGTAAGATATAGCAGTAAACTATATAAAGAGTTGTAGGTGATCATTAATGATTGAAATTAAAACATCTCCTTTAAGTGATGGAGAATTTAATAGAGGCGTATTTGCTACATGCGATATTAAAAAAGGGACCTTATTTCATGAAGCCCCAGTCGTTCCTTATCCAAATGACCAACATAAGTATATTGAAAAAACAGTACTAGAAGATTATGTTTATGAATATGGCATTAATCACAGTGCAGTTGTTTTAGGCTATGGCATGCTTTTTAACCATTCCTATGAACCAAATGCCACTTATGAAATCAATTTTGATAAGCATACCTTTGACTATTTTGCTTATAAGGATATAAAAGCTGGCGAAGAAATTTTGATAAATTACAATGGTGAAGTCGATGATTATGAGCCATTATGGTTTAATAAAGACAAAGAAGAAGATTAAGAAAAAAAGATTTTTAGAAACTGAAATGGAATTTTCATGCGTTGCTTGGAGTGGAAGGGGTGAGACTCCTGTGGGATTAGCGAGACAGCTTAGACCCTGCAGGCCAAAGGCCGAAGCGGCTCAGCGCGAGCCCCACAGAAAGCGAACCCTGAAGCGAAAAGCAACATCCCTATTCAAAGAGACTAATAAAATATACTATAGACAAACCTCTATTTCTATAATTCAGGGGTTTGTCGACAGCTTGAGGCTCGATGCTATATCGAGCCTTTTTTCTTCTTCCATTTTGATTCGTATTCCGCTTTTTCATGATGTACTTCCTTTAATAGACTTACCGTCATTAAAATCATAATAACAGAAAAAGGGAGAGCCGCAATGATCATCATATTTTGCAAGGCTTGTAATCCGCCAGAATAAAGCAATACAAGCGAGATCGTTGTAAGCAAGAGCCCCCAAATAATTTTGATTCTATTACTAGGATTTTGTATTCCATTTGCTGAGAGCATTCCTAATACGAATGTACCCGAGTCTGCCGAGGTAATAAAGAATACTCCTATAAGCACAATGGCCAAAATAGATAAAACAGAACTCAGAGGATAATGCCCTAAAAGTGCAAATAGTGTTTCTTCTGTAGCAAAAGTGGAGATAGAACCTAATCCTTTATGTTCTATCAACATCGCATTCCCACCAAATACAGTAAACCATAAAAATCCAATTAAAGAGGGAATAAATAATACGTAAGTAACAAATTCACGAATTGTTCTTCCTTTGGAGATACGGGCAATAAAGATTCCAACAAAAGGCGACCATGCAATCCACCAAGCCCAATAAAAAATCGTCCAAGCATCTATCCATTGTCGATTTTCTCCATTTAAAGGAGCAATTCGAAAACTCATGCGAATGAGATTTTGCAAATACGTACCAATCGTATCTGTAAATAAATTTAGAATAAAAACAGTATTTCCTAATATAAAAACAAATAAAAATAAGATAAAAGCTAAAATCATATTGGCATTACTGAGGATTTTAATTCCCTTGCCTAAACCAGAAATTGCCGAAAGTAAAAATAACACGGTGACTATAATGATAATAATAAATTGCGTTAAAAAACTTGATGGAATGCCATAAAGAAAGGACAGTCCTCCGTTAATTTGCACTGCCCCAAACCCAAGCGTTGTGGCAATACCTGTGACAGTTGCAAAAACAGCAATAATATCAATGATTCTTCCCAATCTTCCATCCATCGAATCCCCTAATAAAGGCTTCAAAGTTGAACTTATTAATGAATTCCTACCTTTTCTAAAAGTAGTATAGGCAAGGCTTAAGGCCACAATTCCATATACTGCCCAAGCATGGATTCCCCAATGGAAATAGGTAAACCTCATCGCATCTCTCATTCCTTGATCTGTGCCAATTTCATTCGTGGGAGAACTTATTGCATAATGGCTTAAGGGTTCAGCTGTCCCATAAAAGACAAGACCTATTCCCATTCCAGCACTAAAAAGCATTGCTAACCATACTAGTCGCGAGAACTCAGGCTTATCTTCTTGTTTTCCTAATTTAATTTTCCCTACAGGGCTTATCAATAAATATAAACAAATGATTACGAAAAACGTAACCACCATTAAATAATACCAACCAAATGAATCTGTAATAAAAGATTGCGTATTAGCTGAAGTTTGCTCAAGTGTTTCTGGAGCAAAAACTCCCACTAATACAAGCAATAATAAAATGATTACAGAAACATTAAAGACAAGATAATTTTTAAACTTCATATAAATAAATTCTCCTTCTAATCGAATAAAGATGTATGTAGATTTGTGCTTAGTTATTATATCCGTTATCAGGAGAATTAAACAAATACTAGTCTCTTCAGCTTTCTAAAGCAGATATCATTTTTCCTGGTTGCTTACTGGACTCGATAATAGCTTCTAAAACTTGTTGATTCAGGATACCTGCCTGAAAATCAGGAAAACCTAATCCTACCTCACCTTTTAGCATTTTGGCGAAATCTTCCCATTCGGTCAAGTATGCCGTTTTAGGAACATGCATTTTTTTCTCCACAAGTTCAGCCGTTTTTTCATCGAAACAGATCATATGCACGATGTCTTCTTCCTTTGTACTTGCATGGATGGTTCCTTTATCACCATAAATGGACACTTCATGCTGATTCCCTGATCCTATAGCATTTCTTGTAGTCTGAAACGTACCAACTATGCCCGTTTCCATCCTAGCCTGAAAACACGCAAAGTCATCAATAACGAATTCCTTCCATTCATTTGATTGTTCGCTTCTCCTTTTTGTAATAAAACTTTCTATTTTAGCTGATACTTCTTGAAATGGACCAAACAGAAAATGTGCCATATCAATCATATGAGAACCTAAATCACCTAATACTCCTGTTCCAGTGACTGTAGGATTAAAACGCCAAACATAGGGAGTATCATAAGGAGGCGCTCCCCATCCTTGCAAATACTGAATGGAAAAACTCCTTACTTGACCGATTTCCCCTTTATCCAGCAATGCCTTTACAAATCGAAATGCAGGTGTATATCGATAACTGAACCCTACCATACAAGGAATAGCGTGTTTCTTATATTTTTCAGCAAGTTCTTTAGCTTCCGCATAATCCAATGTAAATGGTTTTTCTGTTAAGATCGGCATATTCTTTTCCATACAATACGCCAAAATAGGTGCATGCACATTATTTGGTGTGATCGAAACAACAGCATCTACTTTTTGAGAATCAATTAACTTCCGGAAATCTCTATATTGATTTTCTGATTTAATAGCTAATTGCTCGCCGACTTTTTGTAGGGTTAAGTTATTCACATCACAGATTGCCTCAATTTTAAACGTTCCGACATTTTGCAATCCCTTTATATGAGATTGGGCCATCCCACCAACTCCAATTAAACCTATACGTATTGGTTCCATCACGCTTCTTCTCCTTTTTTAATTTCATATTTTGAAAAAATCCTTTTAAATATAATTGAATTTATAAAAGCTAAAATGGAAAATCCACCAAAAGTAATAAAATAGACTCCTGTCAAAAAACCAGTAAAAGATGATATAAAGAATACAATAGGCACTGCATTAATTAGGATTAACAGAAAAAGATATGGAAAATGAAAACCTCCTATCAATAAAGAATTTAAAATCGCTGTTTTTATTGAATCCTCAAATCTAGCTATATAGGGGAAAATAATTAGCAATAATGTAAGGTATAAAAAGCCAAAGAAAAGTGTCAGGCTCATAAAAATGACTCTCCAAATTCCATGTGCGTAGACAAGATAATAAATATCTCCAAGTAGAATTACAGCAATTCCTATCAAGAGAAACCAAACCAACGAACTTTGTTTTAAATTCTTTTTAAACGCTTTGGTAAAGTTTCTCCAAACTGATGGATCTTCTCCTCTTGCCATCTTAAAACTAACTGTATACAAAGCTGTAAGCGAAGCACCTATCGTCACAACTGGAAGAGAAAAAAGGATAAAAATAAGATTCAGCAAAAGAACATCTACGATTCTAGCTAAATTCCTGCCGATGGGACCTTCAAGTTGAAAGAATGAACCCATATTTCATTCACCTGCCATTTTCTAATTAAGTAACATACTTTTTACTTCTAGCTCCCTCAGTTTTCTAAACCAGGATCCAGCGTTCTTTCTGTCCGGTAAGAGTGAGATAAAGAAACAACAGCCAGAATATAAGCTCTAATCTGACTGCTGTACTTCTTACTTCCTACTTTAATGATTCTTGATAGCGGTTAAATGCAGTATTTTGGATTTCCATAAACTCATCGAATCCCATTTTCTTTAGTTGACTTATATAATCATCCCAATCTTTTTCTATGTCGCCCTCAACAACCCACTTCGATTGCATCGAATTTACATACGAACTTAAGTCTACATTCAATGTATTTAAACGCTGCATTTCTTCTGCTGTAAAGCTAACTGTTGGAAATTGTTCTCTTGCGTATTCACTTATTTTTTTATCTAATTCCAGCTTCAATCCATCGCCACTATCTGTTGGCAAAGTTACCTTTTCATTAAATCCATCTTCAATATACTTAGGACCGAAGTCACGGAATGAATTTGTCCATGCAAATATATCTGCTGATTCACCTTCTGGCGCATTCAATACTTGATACGTTCCATCATCCTTCTTCTCTACCCCAATACCAAATGACCCATAAAAGGTTTGAATACTGGCATCCTCTGTATAAAATTTATCTGCCCATTGTAATAATTTTGCCGGATCCTTAGCTTGAGTAGTAATAAGTAATTCATTTCTTGAATATGTTTCCGTATCGGAAATTACATATCTTTCTCCATCCGGACCTTTAAGCGGCGCAAGCGGTACATATTCCTCTGCATTTGGACCAAATACAGCATCCGGCGTCCAACCAAAAGCGACGCCCACTAATGCATCATTTTCATCTTTGCGCTTGGCCTCTGCCATAGAGTCATCTTGCGTAAACAGTTCTTGATCGATTAAACCATCTTTGTATGCTTGATGCATCCACCCAATCCCCTCTTTGTATTCTTCTTGTGTAGGAATGTAAGATGGCTTTCCATCTTTTAAAGTCATTAAGCCCGCTTTATCATTGCCTTTTGTTACGCCAAATGGCAATATAAACCCATAAATATTCCCACCATAAGGAATTTCATCATTCAAATTGCCGTTTCCATTTGCGTCCTTTTCCTTAAATGCCTTGAGAACATTATAAAAATCTTCATACGTATCTGGCATTTCTAAGCCTAAATTATCTAACCATTTTTGATTAATAAACAATTGATTTCCCGTTAACGGTCTTAAAGGCAATTTTTTAGGCAAACTATAAATATGGCCATCTGGCGAAGTAACTAGAGCACGTAACGCTGGCTCTTTCTCAAATGCCGCCATTAAATTTGGCATATGTTCTGCGATTAAATCCTCTAACGGAATGAATAAACTTTGGTTTTGGGCAATGTCTCCATCACTTAAAGCTAACGATCCCCAAAAAGCATCTGGTAAATCTCCTCCCGCCATCAGGACTGATTTTTTATCTCCCCATTCTGAATTTAAGTAAATATCCCAATCTACTTTAATACCAGCTTCTTTTTCCGTATCTTCTACAAATCCTTTAAGAAAATCATCGCCCCAATCTGACCAGCGAACGGTTGCAATTTTGTATTCTCCATCTTCCTTTTCTTTTGTGTTCGTGTTAGCATTACTGCAGCCAACAATTAAACTACTTGCTAAAACTGCACTCAATAACCCTTTCCAGCTTCTCTTTAACATTACAATTCCCCTTTCTATTACTCTTTAATGGAACCAACCATGACCCCTTGGTTAAAATATTTCTGCAAAAATGGATATAAGCACATAATCGGTGCAGTTGATACAACAATCGCTGCATACTTCATCATTTCAGATAATCTTCTTAATTCCGATGCAAGTTCTCCGGAGGCAGTGCCAAGCAATGACTCATTAGAAATTAGTATTCTTCTCAAAACCAATTGAAGCGGCTGTAAATCTTCATTAGAAATATAAATCAATGCATTGAACCATGAATTCCAAATACCAACGGCAGTCCATAAACCAATTACAGCTAGAATTGCTTTTGACAACGGTAGTACGATCGTTAGAAAATATCGGATTGTTCCACAGCCATCAATTTGAGCTGCCTCCCACAATGTATCTGGTATACTATTTTTAAAAAATGTTCTAGCAATGATTATATGAAAGGAGGACACAGCAAAAGGTAGTACCATTACCCAAAAAGTATCAAGCAATCCAAACCCTTTTACGACTAGATAAGTTGGTACCAATCCTCCACTTACAAACATCGGAATAAGGATAAAAATAGCCAGCCACTTTTTTCCGAATAAATCAGCCCTTGATAAAGCATAGCCTGCAGGAATATTGACGATTAAAGCGATAATCGTTCCCACAACTGTATAAATGATCGTATTTAAATAAGATCTCCAAATAATTTCCTGTTTAAATAATTCAATATATCCATCCAACTTCCACTCCTTCGGCCAAAACCATACGTTTCCATTGGTAACATCCGTTGGATTACTAAAGGAAGCGATAATAATAAACCATAAAGGATAGACAATCATTAAAATCATTAAGATAGCAATCGTATAGACAGCTATATCAAACAAGCGATCATTCCAACTTTTTTTCCTTTTTGATTTCTTATTAAATTTTTGAATAAGTGCTCCTTCCAATTCTAATGCCTCCCTCCTATAATAAGCTTGTTTTTGTTAGTTTCTTCGATAGCCAATTCACAAGAAGTAAAATGATAACATTGACTACCGTATTAAATAGACCAATGGCTGTTGATAAACTATATTGAAAGTTTTGCATCCCTACCTTATAAACATAGGTTGAAATGACCTCACTTCCGGTTAAATTCAATGGATTTTGTAATAATAAAACTTTTTCAAAGCCTACACTTAAAAGGCTTCCAGCACGCAAGATTAATAAAATCATAGCAGTAGGCATTATAAGTGGTAAGTCTATATGGATAATTTTCTGCAGTCGACTTGCCCCATCCATCGTTGCAGCCTCATAATAGGTTGGGTCAATTGCTGATAATGCGGCCAGAAAAATAATACTATCCCATCCTAAATGTTGCCATACATCACTCCATACATATACACTACTGAAAAGCGTTGGTTTCGATAAAAGATTCGGCATTTCCATCCCAATTAACGATAAAAAATTAGCTATTAACCCTGTGCTTGGTGATAAAAAAATTAATATCATTCCACACATAACCATCGTTGAAATGAAATGCGGCAAGTATGTCGTAACCTGAAAAAACTTTTTAAACATTCCAATCCGCATTTGATTACAGAGAATCGCTAAAGCTATTGGAAGTGGAAACCCTACTAGAAGACTGTACAAACTAATATATAGGGTATTTTTTACCGTTAAACCAAATTGATAGGAATGAAAATATTGAATAAAATGCTTCATTCCCACCCATGGACTATTCCAAATCCCAAGCGCTGGGGAATAATCCTTAAACGCCATGATAATTCCATACATCGGAATATACGTAAAACAAATTAATAGAATGAGAGTAGGCAGAAGTAACACATATAATGGAAGACTTTTTTTCATCTGTTTTATATGTCTTAGCTTATTTGGGAAATCAGGTGTGATTTGCGTGTTTTTTTCTGTAGCGATCGTACTTTTCAATTCTTCCACCTCCTTTATTTGATATAATCATTATATGAAAGCGCATTCAATAAAAATAGAGCTATGTCGACCTAAAAAAATACTAAAAAGGACAGATTTTTATCATTGCTTTTCTATTCAGACACAGTAATAACAGTATTCCGTTGTATTTCTGCTACTTCCCCTTTTTCTAGACGGAATACTGCTAGAAATAGTCTGTTAACTTTATATAATGAAAATAAGCATTGGAGATGAGTAAATGATACGTTCCATTGATAAGAACCCATCGCGTTCCATAAATTATTATCTAAAAGTACTTTTAATCATTATAGTAATTATCTTACTAATCAATATGTTGATTAGTATGTTAACTCTCTCTATTACAAGGAAACAAAGCATTGACACCATTACCAATACCGTAAACCTTTATATAGAAAATGTTCGTTCTAATTTAAATGCTGTAGACCACTTTATGATTTGGACAGTAGTGCACGAACCATTGATTGAAGAAATGGAAGAGACTATGAGCATGGATAAATTCCCACAAAATTTGACTAATTTTCGAACGAGAGTAAATGATTTTCAATACTCGATAGGAAAAGAATATCAGTTCTTTCTTGGCCTAAAAGAGGAATCTTTTTTTTCCAATGCATCACCTATAAAACTACCTTATCAAGATTATCTTCAAGTAAAGAATTACTTTTTTTCTCAAAACGACTCCTTACATACATATGAAATATTTAGCACATGGAAAGCGATAAAAATAAACGAAACCTTTTATTTTTATCATCTATTAAGCTATGAGAATCGGATTTTTGTTTGTTTAGTTTCTGCGGAAGATCTTTTAAAACCGTTAAATAGCTTTAATTTAGGGAGTAATGGTTCGATCGTTATGAAGCAAGAGGGAAAAACAATTTTAACAACTAATCAACAAATGGGCGAAGAGGAAACGACTTCCTATCACTTTTTTACAAGCAAGTTACTATTTCAAGAAAAGAATATATTGCTGCCGTTTAGCTTACAAATAAATGTAGACCATTTTGGGGCATTTAAACACGTGGTCATCACACAAGTAATCTTAATTTTGGCAACTATTGTTATTAGTATCATCTTATTTTTCATTCTGCTTTATATTAAAAATCGCTTAATCTTTCCTATTCAAAAGTTTTCTAAAAATCTGTCTGAGCTAAACAATAGTAACAATATGATAAACTTCGAAAGTAATAGCATTATCGAACTCGAGCAAGCTAATACACAATTCAAAAACTTAATTCAAGAAATAAAAAAATTAAAAATTAATATTTATGAGCAGGAGCTTGAAAAGAAAAGAATAGAGATGGACTTTTTACGATTACAAATTAAGCCGCATTTTTATATCAATTGTTTATCAAGTATTCATAGTATGGCGGAAATGCAGATGTTTACTGAAATCAAGAAAATGTCGATTGCTACATCCCGATATTTTCGGTACCTTTTTCAAACAAATCACCACTTTGTTTCGTTAAAAAAAGAACTCGAGCATATTCGCGATTATCTTGCCATTCAACAATTATTGTATGGACCCACCTTTCAATATAAAACATCCATTCGACTAAACATAGAGGAAATGCAAATACCACCGTTGATTCTGCAAACTTTTATTGAAAATAGCATCAAACATGGATTTTCTGATATAAATTATGAGGAGACACTAATTATTTCACTAAGCATTACTTCTGCTAAAGACGAGCAAAAATTGAACATTACGATAAAAGATAATGGACCTGGTTATCCATCTGATATTTTGGATAAGCTCCAAAACCAACTACCCATATCAGCAGTTAATGGCAAACAAATCGGAATAAATAATGCGATCCAAAGGCTTCAAATGCTTTATGGAAACAGTTTTTCCATCTCCTTTTCAAACGGAACGAATAATGGAACCATTGTTGAATTAGTTATCCCAACACAATTAATGGAGGAATAAACAATGAATGTCTTAATAGTAGATGATGATCGATTTGTCGTTAAATTATTGAAAGAAAAAGTTGATTGGGGAAATTTAGGGATTGAACACGTTTTTACTGCTCATAATATTCGCCAAGCAAAAAATGTTTTTATTAAACAAAGTATTCACTTGCTAATTTCAGATATAGAAATGCCATACGGTAGCGGTCTTGAATTATTAGCATGGGCCCGTCAAGAAGGGTATACGATCCAAACGATTTTTTTAACAAACTTTGCTGATTTTCATTATGCTCAAAAAGCCATTGAGCTCCAAAGCTTTGAATACTATTTAAAGCCGATTGAAATTGATAAATTAGAGTTTAGTATTCTGAAAGCGATTAAAAAGGTAAAAATTGCTCAGCAAAGCGAAGAAGCTATCCAAGTAGGTCAGTATTGGCAGCAAAATAAACAAAAACTAGTGGATCATTTTTGGAGTTCCTATATAAGAAATCAAGAATGGCTTAAAGCAGAACTTGAAGAACAATTACTAAAAAATCATTTGAATTATTCCATAGATGACAGCTTTTTGCCAATTCTATTAAATATATTTCCATATAATAACTCGTTTAAAGAAAATAGCCCTGCTATTTTAGAAATAGACGAAAAACTGGTCTCCAAATTGATCGCCCATTTAAATTCCACCTTTAAGGAAACTAGCTTTACTTTAGAAAGCGTAGTCGGATTAGATATTAATAAAGAAAAGTATGTCCTTCTTTTAAGAAATAACGGGGTGCATTTAGAGTATCCACCATTAGTTCCTTTATGCGAGAGCTTAATCCAGACACTTAAGCATGATTTGTTAATAGATACCCAATTTAGTATTGGGTATTCAACCACTTTAGTTAAAATTCATACAGCAGTAAAACAACTGCAGCAAAAAAGCGAGGATACGATTGATTTTAGAAACACGGTTCATTACTTTCTATCTTATGAAAAGAAAACATATAAATATGGAGAACCTAATTTAGCTATTCTAGAAAAGTATCTTCAAAACGGTAATAAACAAAGTTTTCTAAACAAATGCAGACAATATTTAGTTCACTTAAAAGAGAAAAATAATCTTAACCTCCGTGTTTTATGCAATTTCCGTTTAGACATCACTCAATTATTGTTTACCTACTTAAAAAAGAAGGAGGTGCTTGCTCATAAGTTGTTTGATGGAAATACAAATAATTTATTACAAACGCAATCATTACGTTCAATCGATGATATGATGATTTATATTACCTACTTAATAGATGTCTCGCTTCATTATTTAGATTTCATTTATTCTCAAAAATCTGTTGTAAATACAATTTGTGATTATATTGATGAACATTATCAAGAAAATATTACAAGAGATAGCATCGCAAAAATTGTGTATTTAAGCCCAGATTATATTGCGAGAATTTTCAAGAAAGAAAAAGGCCTCTCGCTTGTAAACTATATCATCAAAAAAAGAGTAGAAATCGCTAAGGATTTACTTATTCAAACTACATTACCAGTACATATTATCTCCGATAAAGTTGGTTACGGGAATTACTCCTACTTTACTAAACTTTTTAAAAAAGAAACAAACTACACACCCTATGAATATCGGCGCAAAGAAAAAGCCTCCACCCTATAAAGAAAACTTCCATCCGCATTTTTTTCCAAGCTGATGGTTAGTTGCACTTATCAGACCTTTGCGGGCAGTTATACCCCATCTAGCTTGAGCTCGGGGGCTTACTGCCCGTTAAAAGTCGGATAAAGTGCGAGGTCAAATTTACTTATTATCTATCAAATTACTTACAACCTACTAAATAGACTCATATAACCACAAAAAGTTTTGTTTTTTCTTTATAATTTAGGAGCTAATTCTACAGCTTGTCGCATTGCTTCCATTAAGCTTTTTTCATCTGCGATCCCTTTCCCTGCAATGTCAAATGCTGTTCCATGATCTACACTTGTTCGAATGATTGGTAAACCTACAGTGATATTTACTCCAGCATCTAATCCTAATACTTTCACTGGACCGTGCCCTTGGTCATGATACATTGCTACAACAATATCAAAATCACCACGTACAGCACGGAAAAATAATGTATCTGCTGGAAGTGGGCCAACTGCTTCTATCCCTTCTTTTTGTGCTCTTTCAACAGCAGGAATTACTTTTTCTTCCTCTTCTCCATAACCAAATAATCCATTTTCACCAGCATGTGGATTGATGCCGCAAACAGCAATTTTAGCATTAGAAATACCTGCCTTTTGTAACGTATCATGAGCAAGTTTAATAACATGATAGACACGTTCGGGATTAATCATCTTAACGGCATCGAGAATTCCAACATGTGTTGTAACATGAATAACTTTTAAATTCGGAGCAGACAGCATCATAGAGAAATCTTGAGTACCAGTAAGGTCTGCTAGGATTTCTGTATGGCCTGGATATTTATGCCCCCCTTTGTGCAATGCTTCTTTATTTAATGGTGCTGTACATATTGCATGGATTTTCTCTTCTTTTGCAAGCTCAATGGCTTTAGCAAGATATTGAAATGCCGCATTCCCAGCTTCAGGTGACACTTTGCCTATCGGAAGCGTTTCATCCAATAAATTTAGATTTAAACAATAAATAGTACCATAATGAAATGCTATTTCGCTAATGTCCTCTACCGATATATTTTGGATAGCTAAATCACTATGAACAAATTGTCTGGCTCTATCCAAAATTTTACTATCTCCGATGACTAAAGGTCTGCTAATGTTATACATTTCCTCTTTACCGAGGCTTTTTAAAATAATCTCTGGTCCAACCCCTGCTGCATCTCCCATTGTTATCCCTATAATTGGTTTTGAACTACTCATACTATCACCCTCCTGTTGTTAATCAAAAATTCTAATGCTTTTATTAACGAATCTTCTTGGCCAAAGCCCCCCGCTTTAGTCACCGCCCAATAGTTATTATTTTCCGTTCTAATTTTACCAAAAGGAAGTCCTGGCTCGATTTCCATATATAGCTCCATTTCAGTAACGCCAAGCGCTCGACATACAGCCTTGGCAGTATCTCCACCTGTTAATATTACCCCTTGAATGAAAGGAGCATTTTTTACTATATGGGTTGAAATGATACCTAATCCATTTGATATTGCTTCACTAACATCATTTTTACTTAATCCAAGCATCTTACCTGCTTCAATGGCACTCTTTCTGTTAGCATCATCCGCTTCTACATACAGCACAAAATGATTGTGCTCTTTATTCTGTTCGACCATTTGCATAAACTCATCTAACCTATAGCTACCATTAATTAAATCAATAGGATTAACCTGCATAAAATAGGAGTTTTGCAAACTATCAACCTTATATAATTGTTTTTTTGTTACTTGAGATAAGCTTCCAGACACTATCAGGGTATTTTCGATGTCGATTTCTTCTTTTTCTTTTATAGAGGAAGAACTTAAATTTAAAATTCCTGGAAGATGTTCTATCAGCCCAGCTGAACCTGCCCAAACAATAGATTTATTTTGCTCTACAAATAGTTTAGCAATGTTAATAAGATCTTCTTCTGTTGCCGCATCACAAACAAACCATTTATTACCTTCCATTAATGATGATTGAATGATGTTGCTTATCTCCTCTTTAGATTTGCGCCAAACTTCCTTATTTAACAATTTAATGTTCCTATTATTTTTCGAATTTAAAAGATTAGGTAGAAAGGATTCTTCCACCGGTGTCTTTGGATCCTTTGAAAATTCAGTTTCTGTAATGATTACACCATCTACAAAATGGTGGCCATTGATGGTTTGGCGTCTCATTTTAGGATAGGCTGGCGCAATAACAATCATATCCGGATTATAAACAGATTCTATCGCTGAAAGCTCAGCTTCTAAATTACCTCTCAACGTGGAATCTAGCTTCTTATATAAGTGCTTATATCCATAATGTTTAAGAAAGGATGCCGCCTCTACTACCGACTTATGAGCTTCTTCTTCTTTTTTCGCTCTACTATCCGTATCTAATATAAGAACATCAGAAGATATCTCTTTTGATGAATTTGTATAATCAAATACAACACTAGTAGATAGATTTTTTTTTGCCAGCTGCACACCAGAATCGTTTGCGCCTGTTAAATCATCAGAAATAATCCCCATTTTATTTTTCACGTCGAACACATCCTTAACTTACATTTTGATACCTTGTTCCTCAAATTTATATCCCTTTTTTTCTAATCTCTTCACTAAGAAACCTACATAGATTGGCAGCAGTATTGCCGTGGTTACCACCGATGCAGCGACCTGAACTGTTGCAATATCCACCACTGATGCAAAGCTTGCATTTGCAGCGGCAATTACCGCAGGTGTTGCAACCGCATTTCCAGCTGTTGAACCTTCAGCAGCTCCAACAATAGGATTCCATTTTAGAAGTTTGAACACATAGTAACCAGCTGTTCCTGTAACAAAAACTGTTAATAGTCCTAGAATAATACCAGCTAATCCACCTTCAATAATGGCAGAAAAATTAATTCCCATACCAAGAGAAAAAGCAAAGAATGGAATTAACATCGAACTTCCACTATCTAAAAAATCTCTCATTTTATCATCTAAATTCCCTAATACCATCCCAACAAGTATTGGAAGAAGAACTGAAATGAAGGAAGTAGCAGAAAATAATCCATCAACAAATCCCATTGCCCCAAAAATGGATAAAGCAACCATTGTTAAAAATGGTCCATCATTAAGCGCTAATAAAGAATAAGCTGCTCGGTCTTCCTTACTTCCGTATTGACCAACTAATGCAACAAATAATCCCCCATTACTATTTGTCATTGCAGCAATAACAGCAATAGGAGCTAATCCTAACCAAAGACCATTATCTCCAGCTAATATATATGCTAATAATCCAAAAACAGCCCCAACAACCCATTTAGTGATTAATAAGGTTGCACCTTTCCCAACAGATACACCAAAAGACTTTACATTTATTTGTGCTCCTGTACATAAAAGAAATAATGCAATTAAAGTAGGAGCTCCATTAACAAATAAAGCCTCAGTAAAGTTTCCGATTCTAAGAAGGTTTGGAGCAAACGTATTCAATAATGCTGCAATTAACAACGGTACAACCATCATTCCTCCGGGAATCCGATCCAGCGTTTCTTTTATCTTCATAATTCTAACACTCCTTTTTATATGTTTCAATTTTAAACAATAAGTAATCGTTTACAAAAACAATTGTAATTGCTTACATTCGTTAACACAATGAAAATAGTATAAAATGTTGCAAAATTAAACACACAAACAAAAAAAGCTGAAACTTTATTGTTTCAGCTTACGCCACAAAGTAGTGCGATTGATACCGAGTCTTTCAGCGACTTTTGTTTGATTATAATGTTCTTCTTCCATAACAGCATCGATAATTCTTTTTTCTATTTCCTCTAAAGTACCTTGTAAAAATTCTTTGTCAATAGTTTCTATTATATTTAACCTGTCTCCAAGAAGCAGCAGTATAAGTCTTTTCCCTATTACAAATCCCTTTTCTTCCTTAACCGCATCACGAATAAGAATAAATAATTCTTCGACATTACCTGGCCAAGCATAGGTTTCTAATAACTGCAAAGCATCTTCCTTTATTTTAATTGCCGAAGTTCCAAATTCAGTATGAAACGCAGCCAAAAAAAGGGCTGCTAATAATCTTATGTCCTCTTTACGCTCAGACAAAGTTGGTAAGTCAATGCGAGTAAAATCTGGATAATAAAGCGCTGTATATATTTCAGTATCTAGCTTATCTAACGCAATTATAACCGTTATTCCAATATCATGTAAAATCTTTACTTTTTCAGCAAACAATCTTAACTCATGGGAGTTTAGCATCGTTAAATCATTAATATATATAGTCCTTATATCTGGATCTAACTGATGTTTCATAGTAAGTATGGCATGAGCAGATATTACACCTAAAAAACCATTTCCCCTATTTTTTTGGTAATGAATAAATTTTGATATTAGCTTCTTCCCTGTGCCTAATTTTCCTATAAGTATCCAGTCATTACTGCTAAGGTTACTCTCAATCTTTTCTACACACCTCTTCATCCCTTCACTTTTAGAGATGATTATCGGTTGAGTTGGGATATCTACTATACTTAAAGAATTTTCAGTTACTAATTCTTCTAATAAAAAGAAGGCAAACAAATAGTGATTTTCACCCTCTAAATTGATTGGAATAATTATCTGTTTAATACTGTTATGCTGAGTCATTTTTATTATATCTAATTCTTCTTCGGAATCATTTTTTTGTTGAATGATGCTTATAATTTTTTTTATCGGTACCGGGGAAGCATTAAATCTTTCCCAATTTTCATAGATAATGTTTCCATCACTGCCAACTACAATAACATCTGATAATTGTCTCTTTATGATAGTTTGTAATATAGTCATTTGTAAACGTTGCTTTCTTAACATTCGGTAAATGCTCTTAACTTCTTTAATCGCTTCAAATATTGCTTCTCTTCCTGATTGTATAAGTATTCCTTCCAGATGATGTTTAGCGGCAGCATCCCGCGTAATAACATCCCCTATGATTAATTGATACCCCTCTATTTTCAATTGCTCCACCAACGGTTCAACTTCTAGAGCATCTTCAATTGTAAATACCTTAATTGGTATTTCTAACAAGTCTGTTATTGCCTTAGCTCCAATTGTAATGTTGGAGAACCCAACAATTGCTTTCTTCCCTGGATAATCATTAGCTAAGGTCAAAACTCGCAGCATATCATATCCAGAAACATGTATGTCAACAACTGGAATATTCACTTCTTGCGCTATTAATTGTGCTGTTCCCCCACGACTAATAATAACCTCAACACCTTGTTTTTCAGCCTCTTTTGCAATCGGAAGAGCCTCATGAAGATTAGCCAATTCAATACGCATATTAAGCTCAGGTTCTACTTTTAAACATTCTTCCATCACATGCTCCAATGCAGGATAAGGAGCAATTAGTAAAGTTTTAATTTCCATCTTATTCACCTATTATTCTTTATTACTTTATACATTGAAAGAAACAAGATTAAATGTCAAGTACTGTCAATGATTTAATGGATAACTTCTCTGTGAAAACAATCTTCTAAAACAAAAAACAGACCTGCTACCATGCGCAGACCTGTCTTTTTGTTATAGGCTGTTTTCGTAAAGTTTGTTGCGATTACCCGCAGCCGGAATACACTTCGCTTTCCGTGGACAACACTTGAGCCTCCTCAGCCTTCCGGGGTCTCAGACTGTCTTGCTAATCCCCGTGGCGTCTACGTGTATTCCGGCTGCTCCATTATTCCGACTAATTCTTTTTTCAATAGAAAAACAACAATCCTTTAGCAAACAGCCTTGTTATAAAACTAACCTACCGTTTTAAATAAATAATTTCCTCTGCTAATTTAGCCATTCGCTTTTTAGCATCTAAATCTGTAATTTCGTTCTCATCATCAAAATAGTCATTGTGCACAAATACATTTTGTACGGTAACTAATCCTTTAAAATACGTCAAAATTGGCTTTAATTGATATTCCATCACAAGAAAATGTTTATCTGTCCCACCTGTGATAACCATCCCCGTTACTTTTGATTTGAACGCATCAACTGGAAGATGATCAAAGAGATTTTTTAAAACACCTGTAATGGAAGCTTGATAAACAGGCGTTCCAATAACTAGAGCATCCGCGCCTAAAATAGTGTTTACTATTTTTATTGTATCATCATTATAATAGCTTAATGGTGCACCATTAACAAATTCCATCTCATACTCTCTTAAATCGATCAATTCCACTTGAATCGCTGGATCAAGCGATTTTGCAGCAACTAAAACTTCATTTACTGCCTTGGCAGTTTTCGAACCAATTAACGAGCCGGAAATCCCTACAAGCTTCATATTATCCTCCAAGCTTAAAGATAAGCATGAAACACTTTATCTTCAACAAACTTATTAATTATTTGCAAATTTATCAGCAACTATACTCCAATTAATGATAGAGAAGAAATTGGAAATGTATTCAGGTCTTCTGTTTTGGTAATTTAAATAGTAGGCATGCTCCCATACATCTAATCCTAAGATAGCACGTTCTCCATCCATAATTGGATTATCTTGATTTGGTGTGCTTGTTACTTTTAAATTGCCTTCTTGGTCAACAACTAGCCACGCCCATCCAGATCCAAATCTAGTAGTAGCAGCTACAGTAAATTGTTGTTTAAATTCATCATAGCTACCAAATGCTTTATTGATCGCTTCTGCTAATTCACCAGAAGGAGCATTCGTACCTGTAGATGGTGCAATAACTTCCCAAAATAAGGAATGGTTTAAATGACCACCTCCATTATTTCTTACAGCTGTTCTAATTTGTTCTGGCACTTCATTAAGATCGCTTAATAGTTCTTCTAGAGATTTTCCTTGTAATGCATCTTGCCCTTCAAGAGCAGCATTTAAATTGTTTACGTATGTTTGATGATGTTTTCCATAGTGAATTTCCATTGTTTTCTGATCAATCTGAGGTTCTAAAGCATTAAATTCGTATGGTAAAGCTGGTAATGAATATGTAGTCATTTTGTAATTCCTCCAATTCTTTTTTATACTTATTAGTTTAAAAAGTATAATTAAACATTAACCCATTAATAAAAAAAAATCAATTACTTTATTTCAAATTTTGGATATTTTAGCACAAAACTAATTTAATTCTATGCAAGCAATCTTGTACAAAGTAACTACTTTCAACATTTTATACTTTCTGGTATAATTAATTTCTCCACACTTTTATTTATGATTTTTTCTCTCCACTGAAATAGAATGGAGGTTTATAATGGTTAATACAAAAACGACAAAAGATAAAATTCTTCATCTTCTCAAAAAAGAAGGTTCCTTAACCGTAAACGATTTTACTGATCGTCTGCAAATAACACATATGGCCGTGCGAAAGCACTTAACGATATTAGAAAAAGATGATTTGATTCAATCCGAACTAGTAAAACAACCAATGGGACGCCCTATTCAAAGCTTTACATTGGCGGAAAGAGCAGAATATTTTTTTCCAAAAAGCTATGAAGGAATTAGCATCGATTTATTACATGATGTAAAAGAACTGTATGGAGAAGATTCAGTTCAACAATTATTTAATAAACGGGAAGAACGTCTAACAAAAGAGCATATTTCTCGCATGGAAGACAAAAAACCTTCTGAGAAAATGCAGGAAATGGTTAATATTCAAAATGAAAAAGGCTATATGGCTGATTTATCACAAGTGGACGACTATACTTTTGAAATAACAGAATATAATTGCCCTATCTTAGAAGTTGCTAAGGAGTTTAAGATTGCCTGTCGATGTGAGACAGAAATGCTGAAAAAAGTTCTCGGCACAAATGATGTTGCTAGAACATGCTGCAGAACGGAAGGAGATAATCACTGTAAGTTTTTAGTGAAATTTGTTCCACAACCTGCTTCTTCCTTAGTAGAGGTATAACAGCTATTTATTGCAAGCTAAGTAGTAATAATAGAAAAAAGGGAAGTCTTAAAGAAAATGATTCTTAAGACTTCCCTTTTTTCTATTACTATTATGCAAAAACAGCTAATTCAGCTTCAATTTGTTTCATAATTAGTTGAAGACATTCTTCTGTAGTTTTCGCAAATATTCTTTTTCCGTTAACAATGGCGTAAGGCCGTTTCGCACACATTCCACAAAATGAAAGACAGCTACTTTCAATCACGGCAACTTCTGGATATTTAGATTCTATTATTTCTTCTAAATTTATTGCTGTAATCAAACTTCCATCACAAATTTCTACCACTACAATGCCCACTTTTGTGTTCCTCCCCTCGATTAATTATTTCTTAAACTATCTATATCGAATTAATATATGGTTCTTATTTATAGGTAAACTACTGAATCATTTTTCATAGACAATTCCTTTTACAATATACGAAAATGATTATTTATTGAGTTTTTTATACCATAGAGTATAAAAAACAAGTATATACATTTAATCATTTTCCACCTAAAAAAGCAAGTAAAGAAGCACTCACTAACCTAGTAAATTCCTCTTCCATGAAAAATAAAAATACTCCTTTGTAGCTGAAATGTTATGTAATAACAGGTTCATGATCGTCTACAAAAGGAGTTTTTTGCATTAATATTATTTGTTCAATGGATAATTCTTCTATTATCTTCCTAAAAAGAAATGGAAAATATCCTCTTTATATATTATTGGAAATATCATCCTAAAAAAATAATAATATTCGGACAATTCGTTCACCGATTCACAATGTTTGATTTTGAAATCGTTTTCAAATATAATGTAAATTAGGTTGGATAACATTAGTGGTTATCATTGTATACAGCGTAGGTGGAGCTGATACTATAAAGGAGCTTTTTTAAGTTCTAATGAAAAGCAGAAAATCTTTTATAAAAAGGATTTTCTGCTTTTCCAAAATTACCTTATTGCCATTTTCCATTTTTGCTCATGTCTAAGCAGCCACTCTTTTCTCCATAAGCCACCAGCATACCCAGTTAACGTTCCATTGGCACCGATTATTCGGTGACATGGAATAATTATGCATAGCTTGTTTTTTCCATTTGCACTTCCAACTGCTCTCACTGCCTTTTCGTTACCGATGTTGTTAGCAATATCCTTATAGGATCCGGTTGCAGCATAAGGTATACTAGTTAATGCATTCCATACTTGCTTTTGAAAAGGAGTTCCTTCCATTTCAATTGGAAAAGAAAAATCAAAATACTTCCCACTAAAATAGGCATCTAACTCGTTGAAACATGTAACTAAAACAATCGGTGTCTGATCATCTATCTTATTTTCTGGTAACTCTTTTTCCGAAAACAAAATAGAATAAACAGCTTTATCCGTCCCGCTTATCTCTATTACTCCAATTGGAGATTGGTAATCGATTGTAAACATCCTATTCCCCCATAAAACGCTTATTTGCTCTTTATTTTAACAGAAAAACAAATATTGTTGCTTCATTAAATTTCCCTTTGTTTATTTTTCAAATTATTGTTTACAAATTAGTAAAATAGTGTTAGTCTTTTAAAGAATTTACTTAATTCCTATTTAACCTATAGGAATTACAATTTTAAAGGAGGACTTAGCATTGAACTTTTTCGCTATATTAAACATTATTATCTTACTTATTTTGCTTAGTGTTCTTTTCTACATGCAAAAGAAACATATTTCCTTTTCTAAACGCGTCTTTACAGGATTAGGACTTGGTGTTTTATTCGGGGCAATCTTACAGTTATTTTATGAACCAAGTTCTGAAGTAATCACTGTTACAAATGATTGGTTTGGATTAGTCGGAAGCGGATACGTAAAACTATTGCAAATGATCGTTATGCCACTAGTTTTTATCTCCATTGTCGCTGCATTCACAAAGCTTGAAAAATCAGCAAACCTTGGTAAAATCAGTGGTCTTGTAATCGGAACATTATTAATCACTACAGCTATTTCTGCTGGAATTGGGATTGCAGCAACAGCTGGCTTTGACTTAAAGGCTATTGATGTAAATGCTGGCGATGCCGAAATTCTTCGCGGACAACAATTAGAAGAAACTTTAGGAGAAGTACAAAGCACAACTGTACCACAAAAAATCCTGAGCTTTTTACCTGCGAACCCATTTCAAGATTTAACAGGGGCAAGACCAACTTCTACTATCGCAGTAGTTATTTTCGCAGCATTTGTTGGGGTTGCATTCTTAGGCATTAGAAGAAAAAATCCTGAGCAAGCTGCATTTTTCCAAAAGATTGTTGAAGCTTTACATACAGTTGTTATGCGAATAGTTACACTAGTGCTACGACTAACTCCATATGGAATACTTGCACTAATGGCAAAGACTGTTGCGGGAAGCAACTTTGATGCGATTGTGAAGCTAGGTAAATTTGTTATTGCTTCCTATGTAGCATTAATTGCCATGTTTATTGTTCATTTAATAATCCTTGCTGTTATGGGACTTAGTCCAAAACAATATCTTAAAAAGGTTTGGCCAGTTCTGACGTTTGCATTCACATCACGTACAAGTGCAGGAACAATGCCATTAAACATTGAGGCACAGAAGAATAAATTAGGTGTACCTGAATCGATTGCTAATTTCTCTGCATCCTTTGGGGTATCCATAGGGCAAAACGGCTGCGCTGGAATCTATCCTGCAATGCTTGCAGTCATGATTGCACCAACCCAAGGCATTAACCCCCTATCCCCTTCTTTTATTGCAACATTGATTATTGTTGTCATGATTAGTTCTTTCGGGGTAGCTGGAGTTGGTGGTGGAGCAACTTTTGCGACATTAATTGTTCTTTCTACTTTAAACTTACCGGTTGCTTTAGCGGGAGTATTAATCTCCGTTGAACCATTAATTGATATGGGTCGTACTGCTCTAAACGTAAGTGGATCTATGGTTTCTGGTGTCGTAACAAGTAAAACACTTGGTGAATTAGATACGAAACAGTATCATTCAAATGAAGTGGATACTGCTGAGAATATTGCGTAATAGAAAAGCAAAGCTCCTCCTAAGGTGCTTTGCTTTTTTAGTGTATTCACTCAAATTCATTAATAAGATCAAAATAATTGATTAACATTACTTCTATTTTGTGTTCTTCATTTAAATTTGCTTGCCCAGTAATTGTTCCAACTTCTGCTGTACTGCTGTCCTGTTTACGGTACTCTATTTTTGCAGAAAAATTATATATAATCTCATCAGAACTGGTCTTTTCACAATTAATTTCCAATACTCTTAAAGTGTAATGATATCTCGCAGGTTCATTCCATACTACGGACCCATATCTTGAAACGTATTCAACATACGCTCTATCACTTGCAAAATACTCTTTATATAAGCCCTCTTCATATTCGCTTAATCCCTTTATTTCTCCCTCTTCTGCCGTACTCGTATTATTCATTATTCTTAACCATTTCTCGTCAGGTCCCGTAAAGTTATTTTTTATAACAGCTTCAATTGTTCTTAAATCCGCTTCTTCTTTCGCTGCTATACTATCACTTGGATTTCGTGCCGTATCAGAAGTTATTAAACTTAACCCAAGCGGAATTAATATAATGATAAACGCTGCTACAGCCATAAAAGGAAAAATTTTTGAATAAATCCTCCTTTTTTTTCGTGTTGTAGAAATCTGTGTCCACAATTCTTCTTTTAGTCCACTAGGTATTTTAATAGAGTTATACTCCTTCTCTAACTGCGCCTTTAATCTTTCATCTTCTTGATTATTCTTCAACTCTACTTTCACCTCCTGATTGATACTGTCGATACATTTTTTGTTTTGCACGATATATTCTTGATTTAACTGTTCCTAATTTAATAGAAAGCAATTTAGCAATTTCTCTCTCTGATAAGTCATCCATATATTTTAATATCAATACTTGTTTTTGTTCCGGTGGTAAATTGGCTAAATAATATTCTATTTCATCTTTCTCATAATTAAATTCATCAGTGTTTAACACATAGTTTTCTTCTTCAAACAATTGTGCTGATTGTCTTTTGTTTTTATTATAGATATCAATGGCAGTTCTTGTTGCAATCGTAGTTATCCAAGCACTTAACTTGGAGTGGTTATTTATTTTCCCTACATTTTTTAATACCTTTATAAAGGTATCATGAGTGGCATCTTTCGCAAGTTCCTCATTTTTCAGAATATAAAAAGTTGTTTTATATACCTTCTCAAAAAAGAGTTCATATATCTCCTTCTCATTAAAACCAGTAATATCGAACACCCCCCTTTCCCTTAAAGACCAGTCTATCCACGAAAAAGTTCCGCTTTTATTATAAAGGCTGTTTTCGTAAAGTTTGTTGCGATTACCCGCAGCCGGAATACACTTCGCTTTCCGTGGACAACGCTTGAGCCTCCTCAACTGTCTCGCTAATCCCACAGGAGTCTTCGTGTATTCCGGCTGCTCCATTTTTTCCTATTGAAAAAAACAACAATCCTTTAGAAAACAGCCATTATAAAAAATGGTAAGTTAATTTAATAAAAAAAATCCTGCTCTCACAGGATTTTTAACCTTTAATCAATAGTTCATCTTATTTTATCATCGCAAATACTTCTGCTCGCTTGTCACTGTCTGTTTGGAAAACACCACGAACAGCAGAAGTAACTGTTTTAGCACCTGGCTTTTTCACTCCACGCATTGTCATACACATATGTTCTGCTTCTACCACGACCATCACTCCATGAGGCTCTAACATTTCCATCATTGTATCCGCTACAGTGGATGTAATTCGTTCTTGCAGCTGCGGGCGTTTCGAAACTGCCTCTATTGCTCTTGCAAGCTTACTTAATCCTGCAACCCTTCCTCCTTTAGGAATATAGGCTACATGTGCTTTTCCATAGAAAGGAACTAAATGATGCTCACACATAGAGTAAAAAGGAATATCTTTTACTAATACAAGTTCTTCATGGTCTTCATGGAAAATGGTTTCAAAATATTCTTTTGGATCGATTGTAAGACCTGAAAAAACTTCTTCATACATTTTTGCTACACGTTTTGGAGTATCCAATAATCCTTCTCTATTTGGATCTTCTCCAACCGCTTCTAATAATAAACGAATTGCCTCCTCTATTTGAGGAGTATTAATTTTACTCATTCCAAAATCCTCCTAAATGCCTTCCCGATTATCTACACGCCACGCTTATTTCCCCAAATATACGTATGTAGCTGTGGGAGTACCTTTACATTTTTGAACTCATGATCAAGCATGGTTTTATCAATCAACCACTCATACTTAGTCAATAATTGCTCTACTAATTGAGTGTTATCAGTCGTTTTGTTATCTTCATTACCGACTTGCAGGAAAAAAGGAATATCTGAATAACGCAGATGTACTTTCTTAGCATAGTCATAATCTTCATCTGAAAATACAACGACTTTTAGACTAATATGATTACTTCGATTTGCATCTCTTAATCTTTGCATAATCGAATCTAATATGTCAAAATCAGTATTCATTTTAGAACTTGGTGGTTTTGGTGAAATAGTCAATTCATCGATATCTACAAACCAATCCTGCCATTTACTTCCCTGGGTTTCAAGTCCTATTTTTATTTCCTTTTCCTTTAAAAAATCAACCAAATACGAAAGATTTTTCAATAGGGCTGGGTTTCCTCCAGAAAGGGTGACATGAGAAAAACCATCGCCGCCCAATTGCACTAGCTCCTGCCAAATCTCTTCTGCCTGCATTTGCTTGATTAGCCCCTTGCCGCTGCCATCCCATGTAAAGGCAGAATCACACCAAGCACAAGAATAATCGCAGCCTGCTGTTCTGACAAACATCGTTTTTTGGCCAATAACCATTCCTTCTCCTTGAATCGTTGGTCCGAATATCTCCATTACAGGTACTTTACTCATACTCCATCCACTCCCTTTTCATTTCTGCAAAACTAGTAGGAGTTTCATAGAGGCGAACAAATTCCACTCTTGCCCCATTATCTGCTTGCTTCATCTTATCTTTATTCAAGGCTTCTTCCATTTTTTCAAAAATCCAATAAACAATATTCTCTGCTGTTGTATTCATTGGTGGAAGTGTCTCATTTAAATAGCGATGATCCAAGTAAATTTCAATGTCGCTTTTCCAAATTTTTTTAATATCGCCAAAATCTATCATTAATCCGCGGTCATCTAAATAGCCGCTAATTCCAAAAACAACCTTGTACGTATGTCCATGAAGATTCATACATTTCCCTTCGTAGGCATGCAAATGATGTGCTGCATCAAAGGTAAACTCTTTACTAACCATCACACGCTTATGATGATATTTTAATTGCTTTGAAGAAATATCTTCTCCAAATTTTTGCAGTTTATCTACTATTCGAAAGTCATGCATCCTATTATACCCCCTTTCGACCAGCTAAATAATCATCTAAGCCCTTTTTGCGCAACTTACAAGCCGGACATTCTCCACAGCCATCTGCCACAATTCCGTTATAGCATGTCAATGTCTTTTCACGAACAAAATCGAACGCATTCAGTTCATCTGCGAGTCCCCATGTCTCTGCTTTATTTAACCACATTAGTGGAGTATGAATAACAAATTGATTGTCCATTGAAAGATTTAACGTTACATTCAATGACTTAATAAAGATGTCACGACAGTCCGGATATCCACTAAAATCTGTCTCACAAACGCCAGTTACGATATGTTTTGCTTGTATTTGACTTGCTAATACACCTGCAAATGACATAAACAATAAATTACGCCCTGGAACAAATGTGGAAGGCAATGCGCCATCCTTCCCTTCTTCTACCGCAATATCTTCCCTTGTTAAAGCATTTGGCGCAAGCTGATTTAGTAGCGACATATCAAGAATATGATGTTTAATGCCAAGTTCTTCGGTAATCTTCTTCGCACATTCAATCTCTGTAATATGCCTTTGGTTATAGTCAAACGTGACAGCCACTACTTCTTTGAAGTTTTTCATCGCCCAAAATAAACAAGTAGTGCTATCTTGACCACCACTAAATACAACAACCGCTTTTTCGTTTTTCATTTCTAAAATCTCCTTCATATAGAAAAAACAGCACTACTAAGAAAGCAGTCCTGTTTTTCTTAGTTTTTTAAAGAGGGTAGCTAGAACCTCCACCGTATAAACGGATTTTACTATGCTATTGTTTTAGCTCGACTTATTATATCGTATATTCAACAATTATTCTATGAGAATATTATTTTTTCTCTAAACAAAACCTATATAAAATTACATCACTCTTTTCTTTGTATATAGATTAGTAACAACAAAACCTAGAACAATCATTAAAGTAGCTAGTAAACCTCCTTCTAGTCCAAAAGAACCGCCTGTTAGCCAATTATTTCCCATGGACACATCGATTCCATAAAGACCATGCGGAGTGGTACCACTAACTGGAAAGCCAAATACATTACCTTGGAAATAATTCCACGTTATATGGTAACCAATTGGCATCCATAGGCTTTTCGTCTTATCATACATATAAGCAAACAGGAGCCCAACCAGAAAAATATTAATAATTCCAAGAATCGCCACATTCGGATTTAATAAATGTGCAACACCAAAAATAAGCGAGGAAATGATATATACGACCGTCTTAGAGTTACCGTTATCTGCAAGTGTTGTCATAATATACCCTCTAAATGTTAGTTCCTCTGAAAACCCTACTAAAATAAAAAACAGAAGATAAGATAGCGTGTAGGCAGAAAAATCTGGTGAAGCAAAAGAATTAGCCATCTCGATATTTTTGGTGAATAATAGAATAAAAAAGATAAAGACGATAGACACTGCACCAAGTCCTAAACCAGTGATAAAATCTGGAGAAAATCCTTTAAATCCCATTTCTGAAATTCTCTTCTTATTAACAAACTTCCATAAAAGAAACAAGATTGCGATACCGCCGATTAATCCTAAACCTTGAGACAAGAGAGATAGCGGAGAACTATCTAAAACCTGATCAATCATTTCATCCGAAATATTAGGATGAATTTGTGATTCAATAATTACGGCGATAATCATACCTGGGGCTGAAAGAATCATTTGCGCTATCATTGTAGCTGTTATAGCTAACAAAATAATCCAGCCCGACCTCACTTTCCCCATTTTATTTTTATACATCATTTTCCTCCTCTTTTCTTCACAATCTATTCATAGAATTTTTTCCTCTATTCATTATATCTATTTCTTTTTGGACAATATATACTCTAATTCAATATTTTTCTACTATTCATATCATAGAAAAAAGATTCCCCTTAATATAGAAAAATCTAAAATAAGCATAAAGCATTCATCCATAAGCCTGTGCCGCAATTGCATATAAGCTATTATTTCTTTTTGGAAATGCTTCAAGATTCTTGACCATTACCGGGGGACGATCGTTTACTTGAAATCCTACTGTCTCTAATTCTTTCATTAATGACGTCTTCCCATCTAATACATCTATTCGTATACTTCCCTTATTGGTCGCAATCATTGTTTGAATAAGGAGCATCGCTTGTTTATCATTTTGAGCAACTACTGGACCAAGTACGAGATTAGCAGGTTTTTTAACGGCAAGAGCATATCCAACAATTATGCCATGTTCCTTTAGCACAAGTGTATCCTTTGCCTGCTTTATCCTATTTTTTAGAAATAGTTCTCTCCCACTTCCAAATGCCATCTTGTCTAACTCCATCATTTCCTTTATATCTGTTTTCTTTAACGGACTAATGGAATAACCATCCAATGCAACCTCAAGTGTTCTTCCTTCCCCTAGAAACTTTGTCACATGACTATATTCTTTAAAGCCTAATTTTTCATATACAGGTCTACCTTCTTTTGTAGCAATTAACATAAGTGCGGTATTTTGTGTTAATTGGCTCATACACTGAATCAATAGCTCTTTCGCTAATCCTCTTCCTCGATAGTCTGGATGGACAATAACCATGCCGATCGAGGCTAAATTAGCTCCATAAGGAATAATGGCCGCACAGGATATAACCGTCTTATCGATATTTACATGTCCATAAACACTCCCTGAAGCGAGCAAAGTTTGTATTTCCTCTATATCATAATCCCAACCAACGATCGTGGCTAAGGATAGCAAGTCTCCGATATGTAATTGATTTAGCTGTTGCCTTGTTACTAACTCTTCCTTTTTCATCAGTTACTCCTTCCTCAATAAATCAACAGAATATTATAAATAATATTTCTATTATAATGGAAACTTCCATCCATGGGGATTTTTTCTTTTGCTGAGAAGGAAGATTTTCTTTTTACATAGAAAAGAATCAGAAACTTTTTGCGTGATGCACAAAAGTCTGATTCTTTCCCTAAACACATTTCTAGCTAAATTTTCATTTCTTGTCCTTTAAAATCAATAAATCCTAGTTCACTTTTTGCTTCTATCTTTCCTTCTAGTATATCTAGTATGCCATTTGCTGATTCTTCCGGATAGCCTGTAGCATTTTCCCCACCCATATCCGTTTTAATCCAACCAGGATGGACAGCATGTACAGCAATATCCTTTTCTTTCACATATCTTGATAATTGTACACTAAACATATTCAGCGCTGCTTTCGAAATGCCATAGGGAAAATCACCACCATAAGCATTATGAATACTACCAGCTTCAGAAGAAATATTAATAATCGTTTTCTTCTTCCCTTTATATAAGAGTGGTAGAAAATGTTTCATTACTCTCATTGGTCCTAATACATTAACATCCATTGTGAACTTCACATTTTCAAAGTCTAGCTCTTCGATTATTTTTCCCCGCTCTGTCAAAACTCCGGCATTATTAATAATTCCATCGATAGAACCGACATCCTCTGCTGCTAATTTAGCTGCAGTTGCAATAGATTCCTCGTTCGTTACATCAAGGAAATATGTATATACTTTATCTGGATATTGTTTTTTCAATAGATTAATAGGGGAATCCTCTTGTATTGTTCGCACACCTGCAAGCACAGTATGGCCTCGTTCCAAAGCCGTTTTGACTAGATGAATCCCCAATCCCCGATTAGCTCCTGTAAGAATAATTTTCATTCACTACACTCCTATTCCTTTTCACAACAACTAAATTTATTTGTAGCTGATGGATTCTTATCCTTTCTCTGGCTGAATCTCTGTATGAAGCGCTTTAAAAAATTGCTGAATATATTTATAGCTGGATCCGAAATCTCCTAAAGCCCCTTCCTTTGAACAATAAACATCAATTGCTGATTGCATTCCGGCCATCTTATAAACCGTAATAATCATTAAACTCGATCCCTTACTTAGGACAATTTCGCCACGATCCGTATCGATTTTTTTCAATTCCCAATTCGTCATTTTTCTTTCTATCACGGTTTTTACCGTTTCCATTAATCGATCACGACTTTTTTTATAATAGCGTGTCTTTAATTCAGGAACTTTAGGCTGTTCCTTCGTCTCTTCAAAACTTTTAAAAATCCCTACCAGCACACGTGTTAAAGACAATTCCTTTTCCTCCTCAAAACATGAATTCCTACTATTTTGCTAACAAACACTAGTACAAAAATGGCTACTAGCAGCTGTTTCATTGGCTACTTATGGGTTGTGCCAGTCAAATGTAAGAGCCTTCTTTTTGTTTTTATTATAGCTTATATCTGAAAATCAATCTAGGACAAACTGTATAGACATATTAAATAAGAACGAATATTTCTATTAATATATTGTCCTAATCTTTAGCTTATGCTTAAGAAAGCCATGTACTTTTGGCACACTGCTTCCTTAAGCTACTTTTTTGTTATTCTTTATTTAATTCAGGTGGAATGCGAAGGTTTGTCGCTTGTTCATAACTAAATGCCATTTCAATTAATCTAGGTTCACTATAGGCTAATCCTGAGAAGGTGATTCCCATAGGCTTTCCTTTTGGTGTATATCCTGCTGGAACTGTAACAGATGGATATCCTGCTTTTGCAGGCATCTCACATCCTAAATATTTCGCAAACACTAAACCATCCAATTGATATTCTTCCATTGCTACATCGATTCCTTCTGTTGCCGAAAGTCTAATATCCATTTCTCGGTGTTTCTTGTATTTTGGATCTTCCAAATCTCCGTTTAACGTTTGGCAGTATTCAAGAATTGTTTGCCCATACTTAACAGCATCCAAATGTTGTTTATTAAATACAATTACTTCACTTAATGAATGAACCGGAACTTCCTCTGAAAGTTTATGTAAGTAGTTATTTATACCATGCTTAAACTCATGATAGAGAACGATCGACTCAAATTTTTCTCGAGGAATTGTCACATCAAGCAGAATAGCTCCTTGCTTAGTTAATTCTTCCAATGCTTCATTAAACAATGCTACTTCGTCTTCCTCTTCAGGCAAGAAGGAACGATCAACGCCAATTCTTTTTCCTTTAAGACCGTCCGTTTTTAAAAATGTTGTGTAATCACTATACTGCCCTTCACATGTTTTAGTCACTTCATCAGCTTCGTCTACTCCAGCGATTATCCCTAAAAGAATAGCAGCATCACAAACTGTTCTTGTCATTGGCCCCGCCGTATCCTGACTATGTGCGAGCGGAATAATGCCGGAACGGCTAACAAGACCAAGGGTTGGTTTAATTCCGACAAGGGAATTATTGCTAGCAGGACTAAGAATAGAACCAGACGTTTCTGTCCCTATCCCAACAACAGCAAAATTGGCGGCAATGCTTGCGCCAGTGCCAGAACTTGAACCACCAACATCCCATACAGCAGGACCATATGGATTCATTACTTGGCCACCTAATGAGCTATAGCCGTTGGGCATATCTAATTCAGTAATAAAATTAGCAAATTCTGAAAGATTTGCCTTTCCAATAATAATCGCTCCTGCCTCTCTTAGCTTTTTGACAATAAAAGCATCTTCTTTTGCAAAATTATTTTCCAATGCAATCGAGCCGGCAGTTGTCGCCATCGCATCCTTCGTATCAATATTGTCCTTAATAATAACAGGAATACCATAAAGTGGTCCAACTTGATTGATTTCCTGTCTTTTTTTATCTAGTTCTGCTGCAATCTCTAATGCATCAGGATTAATTTCTCTGATAGAGCATAATGTAGAATCATACGCAGCTATTCGCTCTAAATATTGCTTTGTCAGTTCCCATGAAGTAATAACACCCGAATCAAGTGCCTTTTGCACCTCTAAAATAGTTGTTTCTTCTATATTAAACGGAATTCGATTATCGACCTTCACGTCCCTTGTACCCCCTTCTCATTTTCTTAAGTATAGCTTGTTCCAATTGTTCAGAGAAGAAGAAATTTTTCGTTTTATCACAATGTTTTGATATAGTATAATTTTATAAAAAAGGGAGAAAAAAATGACCTACACACTCCAACCTATCACACAAGAACAAGCAGAAGAAATAGCTTATAACTGGCATTATGATGGAAAGTATGCTTTTTATGATATGGAGGCGGATGAAGAAGATTTAGCAGAATTTCTTGATAATAATAAAAGAAATGACTCTATTTATGCTGTTATAGAAAAAAAGCAGCTGATTGGTTTTTTCAGTGTAAATCAAGAAGAAAATAATACAGTTGATATAGGACTTGGTCTTAGACCTGATTTAACAGGTCAGGGGACTGGATATACATTTTTAACAACTGGAATCAATTATATAAAAGAACGGTATTCCCCAGCCTTTATCTCTTTGGCTGTCGCAACTTTCAACACTCGGGCCATCAAAGTATATAAGAAAGCAGGTTTTAAAGAGACAACGACATTTATGCAGTCGACAAATGGAGGAGAATTTGAATTTGTTAAAATGATTTATACCTGTTCGATAGCATGAAAAGGAAGCCGGGACATAAGTATTTTCAACCAAATAACCCCGAACGATTATACGTACATGCTAAGAAAATTTCGTATAATTGTTTGGGGTTTTATTCATTTTAAGAAAGAAGGTTTGTGGTGATCACCCGCAGACTGAATACACTTCGCTTTGTATTTCCTACTCATTATATTTTCTTTTAAAAAAATGATAGAACGAGCTGGTTTCGCTACTAAAATGAGAGATTGTTCGTCTTTATCTATTATATATTTTGTTCTATCCCAGTCTTATTATTTGAAGTTATTTAAGGTCTATTACCATACTGGGATTTACCAACTGAACGGGACCACTATACCCTTGTTTTGCTTCTTCCACAAGTTTTTCCTGTTCACCGTAATGGGGAAGATGGGTTAAAAGGAGTTGCTTTACACCCGCTTGTTCAGCAAGTTTTCCGGCTTCCTCTCCAGTTAGATGTCCTTTAACCATACCGAATTGTTCTTTATAAATGCTTGCTTCACTTATTAGAACATCCGCATTTTTTGCAAACACAACTAAATCATCCTTCCACTCGGTATCTGCGGTGTAAAGAATGGTTTGGCCACTTGCCTGTATTTTCATAGCCAAACAATAGGCAGGATGAATCGTTTCACAAAAAGATAGACTGAATGGTCCTATGTTAGACGTTTTTCCTACTGAAATTTCCCGTCCTTCTGTATAAATATCATGGGTTAATTCGTCAAACTTAGCATCTCTTTTATGCCCATAGATTGGGAAAGGTTTTGTTCGGTTTCCGAGTTTTGTCTCAACTAGCATAGCATATTGCAGAACCCCTACATCAGCGATATGGTCATGATGATAGTGGGAAAGAATGCATGCATCTAAATCTTTTAAATCGACATATGATTGAACTTTTGATAACACCCCACTCCCACAATCAACCAATAAATGAAATCCATTAGACTCTAATAAAAAAGAAGAAGTAGCACTGTCCTTGCCTGGATATCCTCCGTATTTTCCTAAAAAGGTAATTTTCATTTTTCTATCCACCTTTCCTTTCGAACTTCTCCAATCATTATTACCGATTTCGATTCACGATATAATCTACTAAACACTTTAAAAAGTTTGTCTTCTTTGGCAAGGAATTAACCATTTCCAAGGCCATACAATAATGCTCCCACATTTCCTTTTTCGCACCTTCCAAACCAAGTACTGTAACAAAAGTAGATGCATCGTTGTCTTTATCCATACCAGCTTCTTTTCCCAATACTTCTTTACTTCCTTCCGCATCCAGCAAATCATCCTTAATTTGAAAAGCGATGCCAGCATGGTAAGCATATTTCTTCAATTGATCCTTAACTTCTTCTGAAACTCCTGCTAAAATAGCAGGCATAAGAAGAGCGGCTTCAAAGCCAATGCCTGTTTTATAAAAACAAAGGGTATTCAATTCTTGAAGGGATAATTGTTTTCTTCTGGATTCTAAATCCATCACCTGTCCTTTACACATATCAGCAGTAGCTTTTGTTGTATATTGAATCAGTTTTAACACAATAGATCCAGCAAAATCCTGTAAACTAGCTTGTTCCTCTATTGCCTTTTGTGTAAGAAAGAGGCCTGTTAACTCAGCTGTTGCAGAATTATATACTTCATGTAAAGTAGGGCGCCCTCTTCTCATCACAGCATTATCCTGTGTTGGCAAATCGTCAAAAATAAGAGAAGCTGTATGCATATACTCCACAGATCGCAATAATGGAACGATTTGGGCATTGTCTAACTCCAATTCCTTTACCCCAATAAACCATGTAATAATCGGTCGCAATCTTTTCCCATCCCCTGCAAGACTATAATTTGCTGCTTCTGTTACAATATCCTTCTCTAACATTGTGTCTTCTGTAATTGGCAGCATCTTCTCAATAGGTGAACGAATAGATTGAAACATTTCTGAAAACTCCGTCTGCTCACGACGATTTTCCTTCAATGTGGCAATCATATGATCACGAAGCAGCTTATCGAAAAAGTCAACATCATCGGCTTTTGCAACCATTTGTTGGAGTAACCGATTAAAGGTAGGAAATCCCTTTGTTAAAATCCCCATTAAATCACGATACTTCTGTTCCCCCAATTTTTCCTTTAACCGTTTTAACCCATTAATTGCCCGGTCTAATATAACTTCCTGTGTTTTTGAATCAGAATGGTATACGTCGTGAATCAAATAGGAAATGACTGTCCAATACATTTCAAACGGATTAATTAAATCCTTTCTTGTTTGATAATAAGTAAGATAATACGTATAAGGTGTAACTGCCCCATCTTTTTTATCATCAAACATATCTGCTAAATCATCGGCTAGCTGATTATAAATACCATAATAAAAGGTTCTTTGATCATACCCTTCATCTTCAGGAGCATCCATTAACGACCGAACAATCTGCCGAGATGCGGAAGATTTAAGAATTACCGGTATATATAACTCTTCATTAGAATAAGTACTATTGGTCAATTCCTTTTTTCTATCTACCTCTTGTGAATGAAAAAAGATATAGGATTGGTTTAAAAATAACTCCCATGTTTGATTATCATGCTGTTTCTTCATATATTCGAATGCTTCTTTTAGTTCTTTATGAATGAATTGAATGAGTTCTTTATTTTTTCCAGACCATTTACCTAAGTCAGGAACTTCACCTGTTTCCAATGTATGTCGTATTAAATTAGAATACTGTATTTCTTCTTCCAACGATAAAATTTTTGCATCAAGCAGATCGTCAATTAAAGGATAGGTCAAACCATAATAAAAACCTAGTTTTATCGCTTTTTCTAATCGAGTCTGGCGCTCTTGATTTGAAAGCTCTAGTTCTCTTCTTTCCTCCAATTCATGCATTAAAACTCCTGCAAGGATTTTCAGTATTTTTCGTTGGGCATGCTCTACACTCATCCCAGCAGGTATATGAGAAGTCACTTGCTTCAGTCTTTCCAATACCCAAATCATCGTATGTTCGACCGCTTCTTTTTTAGCTAACTTATATATACTGGATACACTAAAATTTCCTTCCTCTGCATCTTTCTTTAATAAATGATTTTTCATATTTTTAACTACTTCATTTATTCTTTCTTGAGTAGATTGAGAAGAGAGGGCCTTTCCTAAATCACGCATATAAAGATAGGAAATACTCCGATTTAAATAATCATCTAATTTCCCTACATAATTTAGCCATTCTATATAGGTTCGATATCCTTTTACAACTGGTTTTCTTTTTTTTCGGGAAAAATAAGTAAGGATGGATGGAGAATGAATATGACTTATCTTCCAAGTTTGAAAGTCATTCGTTAAGCGTGACACATAAGACTTATCCGTTAACTGATTTTGAAGGGAATGGAAATAATGGGCTGCTTTGTGCTCCGCCGATCGATATTCCTCATTTATTTTTACTTTTATTCTTTTTTTCATATGAACATTACCTCTGCTTTTACTTTAAGTTCGTTTAACTAGTTTAATATAATCACCTATCTTCTTTATTATAACTAGAATGTTCATTATCTCCTATTAATCTTAATTTTTTATTAAAAAACCCTCCTGTTTGGAAGGAGAGTTTTTAGATTAGAGACATATTCTTGTGTACTATGTTTTGTTTTTGTTCATTGTAGCGAGGGAGAGAGGTCATTTAGTAAACAAAGTAACTGTCTGTTGCCTTTACTCGTTGATTTTCTTCTTTTAGGTCACTGAGCGTCCTTCTCTGTTACCTTTTCTCGTCGATTTTCTTCTTTCTGGTCACTGAGCTGCCTTCTCTGTTACCTTTTCTCGTCGATTTTCTTCTTTTTGGTCACTGAGCTGCCTTCTCTGTTACCTTTTCTCGTCGATTTTCTTCTTTTTGGTCACTGAGCGACTTTCTCTGTTACCTTTTCTCGTCGATTTTCTTCTACTTAGTACCGGATAGCACTCCTCAAGATTCTTCAAACAGAAGTAGCTTTTTGTTTTGGAATAGATGATGTTGACTTTGGTTCCTTTGCTTTTTCTATTATTGATGGTCTTGCCAACACTAATACAGAAACAATTAACATACATCCTGCCACGATTAGAACCCACTGTGCTGGTACATAATCATATAGTACGCCAAATAATAAGGTACCAACAGGCATCATACCCATAGCAAATGTCTCTAATATCGTAAAAACTCTTCCTTTGTATTCATTCGCAATTTTCTTTTGCATAAGTACCATGATTGGAATATTCACCAAAATATTAACCGCTCCAAATATAAACATGAGGACAAAATAATAGATAAAAACAGACAAAGAAGTAAATGGAATAAGCATAGGAACAGCTGCAGCGATAACCAGTAATCCTAAAGTAAAAATTCCCATTTTACTAACTGATAAGGGCTGTTTAAATTCCTTTCCAAAAGACAAATAGATCGACAGGAGTAGCGTTCCAACTGCAAAAGCACCTTCTACAATCCCAAACTGCACGGATGGCATATGTAATTTCGTATTAACGATAAAAGGAAACCCTACATTAAATGCTGTAAAAATAAAATTAACGATCAAGCTTATACTGATGATCGCCATCAATAATGGCTGTAGCCTTACATAATTTAATCCTTCTTTTAAACTTTTGAAAACAGATTCTTTCTTCTCCTGTTTATCCCGTTCTTTTTCAAAAAGGGTAAAATTCATGGTGGAATCGAGTATAACCGCAATCAATGATGCGATAAGATAGATCGTTAAAAACACAGACATAGAAACCAAACCAAATAATATTCCACCGATAGCAGGACTTGCGATTTGCGCAATGGATACAGCAATTTGATTCAAGGAAGAAGCCTTCTGGATACGAGTTTCATCAATTAACCCTGTTAATGATGAGGTAAAGGCATTGCTGGCAAACATAGAGGTAATGGATAGAATACAGGATGTCATATAAATAGCAAGCAAAGATAATCCAAGCGTTACGCTGTAAAGCAATACCCCTCCAATTGCAATAGTAGTAATGGTTTGAGCGGTAATCGCAATCAATTTACGAGGATACCTATCAATAATTGCTCCAGCAAAAGGCGCGACAAGTGTACGAGGTAGAACATTACAAAGGATATTTATCGCGAAACTCATGGACGATCCTGTTAAATGAAGTATGTATAAGCTAACAGCAAAAGCATAAATTTGCGATCCAGCTGTTGCAATTAATTTACTACTTACAAATGTCCATAAATGGTAGATCGCTCTCTTTTCTAACTGATATTCATCCAACAAAATCCCATCCTTTACCCAAAAAGTTTAATTAAATTAAACAAATCATACCACACAAAAACTTCCCTTTCAAGAAAAAGTTTAATATAATTAAACTATCGAATGAAGGAGTGTACTATTATGCTAGGAGAACGAATTCGTACATTAAGAAAACAAAGAAAAATGACACTGGAAGCATTAGCTGGAGAAAGATTAACGAAAGGCATGCTTAGTCAGATTGAAAATAATAAAGCAAAACCTTCGATGGAGAGTTTAGAATATATTGCTGAGAGACTTGGAGTAGAGATTACGGAATTACTAGGGACTATCAGTTATGTGGAATTAAGAAAAGTATTAGAGAAAGCTGAAAGAATTTATGAAGAATTTCGCATCTATTTTAAACACTCAGAGGAGACCATTCAACAAAGCAACAAGCTAATTGCACTTATCGAGCCTTATATCCCTAATTTGAATGAAAGCTATGAATCAGCTCGCTTGTTGGAAATTTATAGTCGCAGTTTATTTTGTCTGAATAGAGAAGAGTGGAAATTATATTGTGATAAAGCAGCATTAATTTATGATTTACTTAATCTGACTGCTAATCGTGCAGACATTGCAATCTTTAGAGGCATAACCTTTTTTTTGGAACATCGTTATCAAGAAGCTCTACAATGTTATTTGGAAGAACGAAAACATATTGAAACAACCCATATAAAGATTGATCCTATGACTCAAGTCAATATGGATTATTATACTGCCGCCATTTATTCAGCACTCGGTGACATAAAAGCAACATCAGAAGCAGTGGAAAAAGCATTGGAATATTCTAAAAAAGAAAAACTCTATTACAAAACAGACGACATCTATAAACTTGCTACAGTAGTCTCTTTATTAGTAAAAGAAGAAGAAAAATTCCATTACTACTTAAAAAAATTAAAGCAATATGGAGAATTTGTAGAAGATAAAATTTTTGAGGAACTCTGTGATGTACTATATGCGGAATACTTACTTCATGTAAAAGAAGAATATCAAGAAGCTATGTCTATAATTGATCAATATTTAACTTTTGATGAAAATAACCAAAAAGTAACCGGTGATAATTGGAATATGCTTCAAAAAGGAAAAGTGATGTATTATGTAAAAGAATATAAAAAAGCACTCAACATTTTAAAAACTATTTATGTTCCAAAACATATTAATCATCCAGTTGACCTAGCCATTTATTATACAAAAGATACCTTTATTGCTCTTTGTTATAAAGAACTCCATAATATAGATAAAGCACTAGAGCATGCAAAAATTTCCTATGACTGCTTTTTACCCCTACCTGACTCTATATTTAAGACACTTTGTATAGAAACATATGAAAACATGCGTCTAATCTAAATGTGCAAACTTCTGAGAAAGTTCAATAATCTCTCTCCTTATGTTAGCTTATCAAAAAAATAAAAAAGGGCGTGAATAAATTCCTTCACACCCTTTTTCTCTATATCGCTAAAATCTCTTTCGTAAAATGAATATAATCAGTGAAATAACCATCCACTTCATATTCCAATACTCGTTCTTGTTCCTCTTTTTGCGTTTTCTTATTCGTAAAATACACGTGAACTTCTTTTCCCCTCTTATGTAATTCATCTACCACTTTTTTCGTAACATCAGTAGACTCTATTCCGATAATAGGGAAATCAACCGTATTTGTCTTTTCCAAGGAAAAAGAGCCTTTTCGAAAAAGAAGGGCTAATTCAGTATCTGGTGCTAATTCTTTTATTTTCATTAAGCTTTCTTCTGAAAATGACTGAATCGTTACCAACTCTTTATCTAAAAGCTGATACTCTTCTAACAACTGAATTAGTTTTTCCTCCATTGCTAGTTTCTCATCAACGAGCCTTGTTTCTATATAATAGTTTTGAGTATCATGAAAAGTTTCTAGTATTTCCTTTAAAGTTGGGATTTTTTCTGTTATTTCCTTACTATCATTAGATTCCATCGTTCGAAACGCTCTTATTTCTTCTAATGTATAATCAGAAACCTTCCCTTTTCCATTTGTCGTACGATCCATTGTATCATCATGCATGACAATTAATTCGCCATCCTTCGTCATTCTCAAGTCCATTTCTAGTGAATCTACACCCGTCTCTGCTGCTATTTGATAAGCGGTAATAGTGCTCTCGTTATACCATTCATTTGCCCCTCTGTGTGCAATCACTCTTGGAGTGTCATCGATTTCTATCGCAGATTGACTCTCCATGGCTACCGACTGATTATTACCGCAGGCAGAAAGAGTAACAAACAAAAAAGGAATGACAATGCTTCCAATCAAGTACTTACTCAACCGAAACAGCCCTTTCTTGTCTAATCGCTATAGCCAATTCTGGATAATCAGTTATCACTGCTTCCACTTCTGCATCAATAAGATTAGTCATCTCTTCCTCTTGATTTACAGTCCACACTCTTACTAGCTTTCTTAATTCCTGCCAATCTTGCAAATTATCTATCACCATTTCTTTATGAAGATGCAAGGCCTCTAATTCCAAGCTTTTTATATAATCAAGAGGATTGGAGATTACTTGATTTAATAACCAGGCAATCGAAGCAGTGGAATCTATTGCTTTGATTCTTAGCAAGGTCGGCAAATGAAAGGAAGAATAGACTACCTTACGACCATTCCCATATTCGTTTACAAGTGCAAGCGTCTTTTCTTCTATACCTTCGTATTCAAATGTATAGGTTTTAAGTTCAATATTTAATTCGATATCGTATGGCGCAAGCAGTTGTAAAACTTCTTTTAAAGTAGGTACTCTTTCTACTATCCAGCTTTCTTCATAATCGGGAAGGGAGGAAAACTTACTTCCCGCGCTAAATTGTTTAATTTCTTCCAATGTATAGGCTCTTACAAAGCCAGTTCCATCTGTTGTACGGTTTAAAAATTCATCATGGATTACGACAACTTCCCCATCCTTCGTCAAATGAACATCTAATTCAATTCCATCTACCCCTTGTAAAATTGCTTGTTGAAAACTTAGAAGTGTATTTTCTGGATATCTTCCCTTTGCTCCTCGATGTCCATATATTTTTGTTTGATCCATGCTCTTCTCCTCCTTATTTATAGAAAGAAACAGACCAACCACTATTAATTTAGTCTGTTCCCCTTAAATGCACCTTATTTTCTAGCTCGATTCGCCTTTTCAATTGCTTCATTTAATTGTTTGACCATAGTGCTATATGTCGCATCAACATCTCCACCGTTATAAACAGTTTCAAGTGCCGTTTCGCTAATGCGGCGACCTTCTGGAATCATATCCATTAAAGCACCTTGGGTAGCATAGGAAGACTTCGTTGATTGTAATTGATCTACCGTTACCTTTAATTGTGGCATCTTCTCGTATGCCTCTTTTACAACTTGTTCTCCATAAGCATCTGGATTAATGGCAAAGTAGCCTGTACCAACATGCCATTTTGCTTGCACTTCTGGAGTTTGTAAATATTTCATAAATTCCCAAGCAGCCTTTTTCTCTTCTTCACTTTTATCTTTCATCATCCAAAGACTGGCTCCGCCAATAACCACACCTTGTCTCTCTACTGCTTCTGGATGTGGAATAAATGCAACCCCTACTTCAAATGGTGCATTATCAATAACGTCTCTCGCACTAGCGGAAGATTGCATAAACATTGCTACATCCCCTGCAAGGAAACCAGCTACCATGTTATCTCCATTTGTACCGTAGTTAGCAAATGTTTTATCATTAATCATTCGTTTTACCCACTGAAAAATGGATTTGCCTTGTTCATCTGTAAAACCTACTTCTGTTGGTGTGTCTGTTCGACCATTATCATTATTCATTAATAATGCTCCTTGATTCGCTAATAATTGCTCATATAACCAGCCATATGCTTGGAGCGCAAATCCTTTCATTTCTGGGTTTGCTTTCGCTATTGCCTTTCCTGCCTCTTCTACTTCTTCAAAAGTAGCTGGAGCTTTCTCAGGGTCTAGACCCGCAGCCTTAAAAGCGTCCTTATTGTAGTACATAACTGGTGTAGAAGAGTTAAATGGCATCGAATAAAAAGCATCTTCCATTTTATAGTAGTTTGTAATATTTTCCTCTAATCCACTCATATCATAACCATCTTCATCAACAAGTGTTTGAATCGGTTCCACAAATCCACTATTAATCATTGACTTTGTGCCAATTTCAAAAACCTGCATCATAGCTGGTGCACTATCTGTCCCTGCAACCGTATGGAATTTCGTTAAAGCTTCATCATATGTACCTTGATACTCTGCATTTATTTTCACCTTATCTTGCGAACTGTTGTATTCTTCCACAATATTATTTAATGCCTCTTGGGCTGCTCCTCCCATTGAATGCCAGAATGTAACGGTAGTTGGACCATCCTTCTCTTCTCCATTAGTGGAAGATTCTGCATTATTGCTACATCCTACAATAAATAAAACTAGTGTTAGCATAAACATACTTAATAGCTGCTTCCTTTTCTTCATTTTCTTCCTACACTCCTTTATTTAACTGTTAATAAAAATCGTTATTTGGCAAAGCTTATTTTAAGGCTCCTTCGGTTAATCCTTTCTGGAGCTTTTTCTGACCTAAAAATAATAGAATTAATGTTGGCAAAACAACAATAATTGCTCCTGCCATAATGACGCCCCATTCATTTAATTGTTCTTGTGATTGAAGCTGCCTTAATCCTATTTGCACAGTACGTACACTATCATTTGTTGTCGCCAACAGTGGCCATAAATACATATTCCAAGAAGTGACAAACCCATACACACCAAGTGTAATCAAACTTGTTTTGGCCATCGGTAAAACAACTGTTAAATAAAATTTAAAGTCACCAACCCCTGCTATTTCGCTAGCTTCCTTTAACTCTTTCGGAATTTGCTTGAAATTCTGCCGCAAGAGAAAAGTCCCAAATGCTGTCGCGAAAAACGGAATAGTCAAACCATTAAAATGATCCAGCCAGTTTAGGTTTCTTATCGTCTGAAAGTTCGGAATAATCGATGCTTCAAACGGTACCATCATTGTGGCAATAAAGATAAAGAAGATAAAATCTCTCCCTCTAAACTCTAAAAATACAAATGCATATGCTGCTAAACTAGCAAGAATTAATTGGCCCACCATAATGACAATGGAAACAATGAAGCTATTTATTAAATAGTGCATTAACGGAAGCGCTCAAATACTTTCAAATAATTGTCCAAAGTTAATCCGGTCGGTATTATTTTTCCTGTCATAATATCCTGCGAGGACATAAAGCTCATCAAAAACGCGATAATCGCTGGAGAAAAAATAAGCAATGCTGATACAGTCAATAATAGATAAAAGATAACTTTTTTATGGAGTGGTAATGTCACTGATAATGAACCTTCCTTTCCCCAAGCTTAAATTGAATGATGGTTAGAACAAGGATAATCACAAAAAGAATAATTGCCTGTGCGCTCGCTGTACCATATTGGTAATTCATAAACGCCTCCTGATAAATGGAATAGACGATTAAATTAGTTTCATTCTGTGGTCCTCCTCTCGTTAACATATCTACTTGGCCAAATGTTTGAAAGGCATTAATTAGCGTAACTGTCATTACAAAAAACAAGGTAGGAGACAGCATCGGAACCGTTATTCTTTTCAGCTTATAAAAGTAACCTGCTCCATCTATATCGGCACTTTCATATAGGTAGGAATCAATGGATTGCAGTCCTCCTAATAAAATCAAAAATGTAAAGCCTACATTCATCCAAATGGTTGAGACAGATACAGAAAAGAGGGCCCAATTTGGATCGGTTAACCAGCCAATTGGCTCCATTCCGAATGTTTTCACAATACGATTTAACCAGCCAATCGTAGGATGAAATAAGAACATCCAAAACACGGAAGCTGCTGCAACAGAAATCCCCATAGAAGAGGAAAAGACAGTTCGAAAAGCACCGATCGCACGAAGTTTTTCATTTGCAAGGATTGCCAGGAATAAACTTACGATAATAGTTCCCGGAACAGTGTATAAGGCAAAAAGCAAGGTCGATTTTAAACTTTGCAAAAAGATTGGTGATTTAAAAATTTCGAGATAATTATCCATGCCGACAAATACAGTTGTATCCCCTCGATTATCTGTTAAGAAAAAACTTAAATAGACTGTTTTCCCCAATGGATAAAATAAGAAGACACTAAATAATAGAATTGAAGGTAATAGAAATAACACCCCTTTGTATAAATGCTGTAAACGCTGTTTCTTTTTTTCTTTTATAAAATCTACGGAATGCTGTACTTCCTGTTGATAAACAATGCCACTCATAAGCCAACAACCTCTTGTTCTTTCATAGCAACGGCAGGTCGAATTAATGCGCCTGATTCAGAATCAAAAAAGCAAATATTCTTTGAGGACAACTGGACTGGTACATAATCTCCAGCTTGAATTCGCCATTGTCCTAACCATTTTGCTGTCCAAAGCTCTTTGCCCACTTCAAATGTTAATAACGTTTCATTCCCTAGCTGTTCTACATTTACTACTTCTAAAGTATGGCTCGTCTGTTCTGTCGTTCCTGGTAAAATATGTTCCGCTCTTATCCCCATCGTAAGGTTTGGATAAGACAGTAACGATAAAATATCTTCTTTATCCATCGTAATTTGCAGTCCACTCTCCAGAACTAATTTATGGTCAATTAGTTTTGCCTCACTTAAATTAATTTTTGGTGAACCGATAAAGGATGCGACAAATAAATTAGCAGGCTGATTATATAATGTTATTGGTTCACCTACTTGTTGGATTTTCCCATCATTTAAAACCATGATGCGATCTCCCATTGTCATTGCCTCTACTTGATCATGGGTCACATAAATCATCGTTAACCCAAGCTTTTTTTGTAAGCGGCGAATTTCTATTCTCATATGAGCGCGAAGCTTTGCATCTAAATTAGAAAGCGGCTCATCCATTAAACAAATAGGTGCTTCACTTACAACAGATCTCGCTAATGCCACACGCTGTCTTTGACCACCAGACAATTGCTTTGGTTTACGTTTTAATAAATCTGATAACCCCATCATCTCAGCTGTTTCTTGTAATCTTTTTTGTTGCTCCATCTTGTCTACTTTCTTGGCACGTAAACCGAAAAGAATATTTTGTTCAACTGTTAAGTGAGGGTATAATGCGTAATTTTGAAATACCATCGATAAATTGCGATCCTTTGGAGGCAGATGATTTACAACTTGATTATTCATCTTCAAGACACCACCTGAAATTTCTTCGAGACCAGCAATCATTCGTAGCAAAGTGCTTTTTCCAGATCCCGATGGACCTACTAAAACAAAAAATTCTCCCTCTTCTATGGAAAGACTAATCTGGTCGATCACTGATTTTTGCCTATCGTATGATTTAGAAATGTCCTTCATTTCTACTGCTACCACTAAAACCCCTCCCCAATTAAATTACATTCCTATTTAACCATACAATTTTAGGAATGAAACTGAATTTACCAATCATTAACAAACTCCTAATAACCGCTTGACAAACTACATTTTCCCTTTACGTTCTTCACAATTATTACCTCAACTGTTTCCCATAAATGTCCTCATAAGAACCGTCCCACTGTTTCCCCATGAAAAAAAGCTCAGAGTAAACTCTAAGCTTTTTACGTGTCCTTATAATTCTAATGTTTCATTAATATTTGTGTTTTCTGCTTCTTGACCTGTCATTCTTTTATAAAAAAAAGCGATATTCTTTGTGAAGCTTCCCGTATCCCAATACTCTGCTGCCTCAGTTTTTACTTTAATTAAAACGACATTCGGATCGTCGTAAGAAGTTTGCATGATTTTTTCATAGGATTTACTCCATAATTCTTTTTTCTTTGCGAGATCATCTACAAGTTCGGCTCTACCTCTAATAGAAACAAAAGATTTGCCTGCATAAGAGATATTCACATCATTTTCATGTAAAATCTCTTCATACTTATCGGTATCTTTCTTTGTAATAAACCATAAATCTCCATCAAACTCTACTTCTTGCGTTTTCATCGGACGGGATACAAGACCTTCTTCTGAAACAGTTGTCAGCATCGCCGTATCCACATCTTTTATCAGCTCTCTTAACGTTTCAAGCTCTTCTTGTTTAAAAGTATTTTCCATCTCTATCACCTCTTAAATGGTTTTAAAAGTATATTCCCCTTAACAGGAACTTTTAATCATAGGCGATATATTCAACTTAAAATAAAGTTTTATATTTTAAATTGTTTGGAGCGGATCAACATGCTTTCTAATAAGCAAAAAACTCAGGCAAAATTCTATCTAGAATAGCGTTAAGATTATGAACCAAATGGCTGGTATTAATAGAGATGGTAACAGATTTAATGTCTTAAATTTTTTAACTCCTAATATGCTCAACCCTGAGCTAAGTATAAGAATTCCACCAATAATCGATATTTCTGCTAGTAAATCAGTCGTTAGAAAGTTTGTAAGTAATCCTGCTGTTACATAAAAAAAACCTTGCCATGCAAATAAAACTAGAGCAGAAGCTGCAATTCCAAATCCAAAAGTAGATGCTAATACAATAGAAGTAACACCATCTAAAATAGCATTTGTAAAAAGATATGTATGATTTCCTCTGAGTGCACTCTCAATAGGTCCTAATATGGATAAAGTACCTGCACAAAAAAGTAAGATCGCCGTCGATAACCCTTCTGCTAGATTTCCTTTTGAAAATTTAGCCACAATTTGTTTAAAAGCATTCTCAATGTCTAATTTTTCCCCAATTAAACCACCAATAGCAAGACTGACAATAAACAGAACAGGGTATTTACTGTCTGGCATATATTGAACAATGGAATGAATTCCAAGAGCAGTTGCGGCAAGCCCCATTGCTTGCATTAAAATATCTTGATACTCTGCTTTAATCCCCTTTTTCAAAAAGCTTCCAATCGTACAGCCTGCTAGAATCATAAAGCAGTTAAATAATGTTCCAATCAATTTCTCTTCTCCTTGACTTTATATTTTTATAAACACCGCATTACTTAAGTTAAAAATAATAATGCTCCCATATATAAAGCCATTTTATCCTATTCCATTACATTTTGGTAATTTTTCATCAAATAACATTTATCTTCTGATGACTTCCCTTTTTCTAAAAACAACTGAAAGAAATAAATAATGAGCGCATAAGACATGGATGCATATAAGTGATGGATGCGAGTAAAACGAACATATTCAATAAAACCAATTCTTTTTAAATAAGTTAGGATTGGGAAAGCATAAATCAAATTCTGAACGAAATTAGCTAGTATATATGCCCAAAACTTTCGAAACGTAAAATGTAATACCCACATTGTTCCTACTGAAAAAGGTCCCAAAATAACGGAAAGTATATTGTAAATACGTGTTTTAGTACCCCCCTTTACTTTCCAAGATTTATAATGGCTACCTATAAACACGGTTGTCATTACAAGTAATGCTGACATTGTTGCAGAAGGAATATACCTTTTCACTTCTTTCTTAGGCATCATATATAAACTCAGCCAGGATAACGCAAATGCTATTCTAAGTAGAGATACAATCAAAACGTACACCTCCTTAGCTGGTAGCATTTGCTGTTAGGTAATAAATTATCCGAATTTTTCTTTAGCGCTCTTTCTCCCTTGTCGCCAACCACTTAATAAAAAGGTTAAAGCAAAGATAACAACTAAAGAAATGACAGAAGAACGTAATAGCAAAATTCCAAATAGGACACTTAACATCATTGCCATTCCTTTTATCCATGGGTTATTCAATAATTTGATTGCTGCAAATAAGCCAATTAGTGCATTAGCAATAAAAAAGGCGTTCGCAAAGCCAACAAGCTGTTCTACTGTCACCACTTTTAATAGAACTAATACTGCAAAGAAAAGATGGATCGATACAAGTAAAGCAATTGCTTTAAATGGTGCACCATTTGCAAGCTTTTTTGTGAGAAAATGAAAAGATGAAACTGATTTTGATAATGATGCTATAAGTCTCGCTACTCCACCAACTACCATTAAATGTGTTGTTATACAAAGCCCAGTTGCTACAAGCGCTAATAATCCAACAGATAAATGCCCAAATAACGGATACATGATACCAGTTAATCGAATAGAAAATGTGCTGTTATACATTGTCCATTGGACAGCCGCAGAAAGAACTAAATTGACAATCAGTATAACAGCAGCGCTAAAAAAGATTGCTTTTCGGATTGTTGCTTTCGGATTTTTCACCTCACTCGAATAATTCCCTACAATCTCCCAACCGACAATCGTCCAAAAAAGTAGTAAAAGATTATAGCCAAAAGAAGAAAAATGTAAATCTGGAAAACCCCAAGTACCAGAAGGCTCATTAAGCAAAGCATATATACTTCCACTAACTAATATCAACACGGCCAAGGTAGAGATAATAAAGGATAATTTACCGAGAAAATTCAATCGGAATAATAGAATTAGCCCATTCATAACTAATAGAATAATCGCAACCCACTCGACTTTTATTTTATCCGGAAATAACCATGTCTGAATATATTCTGCTGCCGTCATCATGACGGCCACTGGGCCCATAAATGCTGCAATCATAAGAAAAACAGAAGCGAGATTTTTTATTTTTGTTCCAAATGCCTTTTCCATTGCATTGCCAAGACCCGCCTCTCCGGGAAATTTAATTATCAATTCTCCACATACATAGGCAAAACAGATACCGATTATAGACATAATTAGCCATGCGAAAATCGCATAGTTTCCTAGATTCTCATAAATAATGGTTGGTAATAAAATAATTCCTGATCCTAAGAGTGGTCCAATAATTAAACCACTTAACGTCAAGGAACCAATTTTCCTTTGATTCATTCTTTTTCCTCATTTCCATCTATTTTAATTATTTCTTACTCCCTATTGTATTCGTCTCTCATCATTCAGTAAAATAGATATATACGATAAATGATATCGTTTTTTTCGATAATAGGAGAGTGCTAAAATGGAAATTCGACATTTACAAACGTTTAAAGCCATTGTGGAAGCAGGTGGTTTTGCAAAAGCTGCTAATCAGCTTGGCTATGCCCAATCAACGATTACCTCCCATATTCAAGCTTTAGAAATCGAATTAGAAGGTCCGTTATTCGATCGACTAGGGAAAGCTATTGCCTTAACAGAGCTTGGCAAATCATTTCTTCCCTATGCGAATGAAATGCTGCGTCTTCACAAAGGAGCAAAAGAACTACATCAATCTTCTATTACGAAAAAAGGAAAAATTACAATTGGGGCATCGGAATCGCTAACAGTTTACCGTCTTCCTACTATCATTCAGGCTTACAAAGAAAAGTTCCCAGATGTACATTTATCAGTACGAATGGGGACATGTGAGGAAATTCAGCATTTAGTAGAGATTGGGGATTTAGATATTGCCTTGCTTCTTAATCTAGAATTTAAAAAGCATCCATCATTGGAAACCATTAAAATGTTAGATGAACATATGAGTATCATTTCCTCACCAGCTCATATGCAACCAAATTCGATTCTTTATTCGGAAAGCAATTGTCCTTACCGAACGATTTTTGATAAATTCATCGAAGAAGAAAAAATCACGCCTACTTCTTTTCATGAATTTTGGAGTATTGAAGCAATTAAGCAATGTGTGCAATGTGGTTTAGGATTGGCACTTGTTCCAGAAATTACGATCCAAAACGAATTAAATGATGGCCGTTTATCGGCACGACGTTTAGATACGAAACATGGTCAAGTTGCTTCCTTCCTTTTTTATCATAAAAGCAGATGGGTTTCTCCGATAGTTCATTATTTTATCGAAGAAGCAACAGCCTATTTTAAACAAGAGGAAGAAAAAAGAAAAATTTAAAAATAAAGGGAGCGAATTTGGATGAGTGATATAAGGAAAATTTATTATGAGCGTGGTACAGAGGAACTAAGAAAGAAAAATATTCATGCCCACAAACTAGTTCAATTATTTAATAATAGCAACATAGAAAATGCAAAACAAAGAGAGGACATTATAAAGGAGTTGTTTGGCAATGTTGGTGTAAACCCTAGTATAGAACACAACTTCCATTGTGATCTTGGTAACAACATTCATGTGGGAGATAACTTTTATGCTGGATATAATTGTACTATTTTAGATATGGCTGAAGTTAGAATTGGTCATAACTGTATGATTGGTCCTAATGTAGGAATATATACTGCTGGACATTCCATTGAACCTAAAAATAGAAATAGGAGTGGCTATGCAATTCCAATTACTATAGGAAATGATGTATGGATTGGTGGTAGTTGCGTAATCTTAGCTGGGGTTAGTATTGGCGATAATTCCATTATTGCGGCTGGATCTATCGTTACCAAAGATGTCCCAGCTAATACAATTGTAGCTGGAAATCCAGCAAAAATTATAAAAAACATAGAAATTAATGAAACGGAATAAACTAAAAAGGCTTGCCATAACTGCTAACAGTTGACAAGCCTTCTTTTATATAATTCAGTGAGGAACTTCTTAAGCAATTGCTGTTTCTTTTTTATGTTTATTTTTTCTATTGTTAAATTGGTTTTTGATATATGGTATTGCATAACGGTCAAGACCAAATTTACCAGCGTTTGCTCCTGCTACGATTACGAATATTGCTAATAAAATCATTTGTCCGTTTGTGCTTACTGTTCCACTAAAGAGGAAGGCGAAGTTCATAACCATACCCATTAATGTTGCGAAGCTTGTGAATAAACCTAAGATTAATGCTATCCCTACAAGTAATTCTCCCCATTGAACTAAGAATGTAAATAAATCTGCATTAGGTAGTGCTACATGTTCTAAAAATGTTGCCCACCACCCTTGTACTGCTGGGTGATCTCCTGTGCTATTCGCAATCGCACCTTGTAAAAATCCACTTGCGTCAAATGCTCCACTTGTTATCTTTCCGTAACCTGCATGTATAAATTGATAGCCAAGATAAATTCTTATGAAAGCCAATATTCCTGCAACCACTTTATTATTTCTTAATAAGTCTAACATTTTACTCCATCTCCTTAAGATTGATTAATTATTAGTTTGTTCATCATTTCACATTATTTTTCACAAGATCTTGTTTGTTTCTTACTACACTTATATAATAACACTATTTCTAACGTAAGAAAGGTTATTGTGATGTTATTCACATTTAGTTCACAAAGTTATGGCTTAATTGTGAACGACACAATTTACGTAATGAGAATGGACATTTCCAATAATACTTTAACTGGTTTTCCCTGCTTCTACATGCCTTAAAAGTAAACACTTACATAAAATCAATTTAGAATTTTTCATTATTTATAAAATGCCGTTGCTATTTTCAAATAGCTATATTAATGTAAATGTATCAACTAGATGTTTGCTATCATAGCAATCGGTTAAATAATATAAAACGAATATGGAGAAGATACTATGCCAATCATTCAATCTGTTGAACGTGCTCTACAAATATTAGACTTATTTAACGATCACACGACAGAATTAAAAATTACGGAAATTAGTGACCAAATGGGACTTCATAAGAGCACTGTTCATTCTTTATTAAAGACCCTTCAAGCATCACGCTATATGGATCAAAATCCAGAGAACGGGAAGTATCGATTAGGCTTAAAGCTAGTGGAAAGAGGAAACTTAGTTATTAATACATTAAACATCAGACAAATTGCTAATAAATATCTTGTTGAGTTAGCACAAAGAACTGGTCAAACATGCCATCTTGGAATTTTAGATGGGAATGCAGGTGTATACATTGATAAGGAAGAAGGAGCTAATTCGGTAATCCGTTACTCTCGAATTGGACGAAGAATACCTCTTCACTGTACAGCAATCGGAAAAACGCTGTTAGCTTATCAAAAGCCAGAAACAGTAGATGAATTGCTAACAAAATATCTTTTTGAACAAGCTACAAACCGTACAATTACGACGAAAGAAGCTTTGCTGACTGAATTAGAAAAAGTACGTGAAAACGAATATGCAGTTGATGACCAAGAAAATGAACTAGGCGTCCGCTGTATCGCTGTACCAATCATTAATCAGCATAAACAAATACTTGCCGCATTAAGCATTTCTACACTAGTATCCAGAGTAGATGATGATACCCTTGAGGATTATATCCAACTTCTTAAAAAGACTGGAAATGAGTTATCAGAGGAAATGCGATATGGGGTTCCGATTAAATAAAAGAATTGTATTAAATAAAAGACATGGAAAAGGACCAAGTCCATTTTTCATGTCTTTTATTATAACTCCGAAAATTAGTTTCTACTTTTTCAGCATATATTCTCCAAATATATTATGATACCACTTTAATTTTATAGAGTCTCATGGACTTAAGGTTCCCTTTATACGCTAATTGATTTGCAGAAATAAGGGAACGAATTCTATATTCAATCCATGAATCTGACAAGGTCTGTTCTGAAAGTCCAATCACTTCCCCAACTACTCTTACTGCTGGAAGAAATTCTGCAATTGGTTGATTACTCTGTAACCTTTTAACACAATTCAATATGAATTTATCATCTCTCGTCTCACTCTCATCCATTACTCTCCCTTGCTTCCAAGAACGCACCATACTTTTACTTCTAAGCAACCTTTGTCCATCTTGTTCATACTGGCTTCTTTCTTTCACTGAGATTGGATATTTCGAATACTTGTAAAAATAAGCTAACGATTCATCATTACACTCACCAGTATGACGAATGTCAACCCGTACATTGTCATGCCTCATAAATTGGTGCATAGCATAAAATGTATTAATTATAATAAGTTCAACTTGCTTATTCTCTAATAAATAGCAACAAATTCGCAAACCTATTTGCTCTGATGCATTTTCACAAGTCCAAATCGTTACTTTCTCTCCATTCTTGATTTCCAACAGTTTATGTATTGATTGAGAAAAAACCCTTTGATCCTCTTTAAATTCTTCCCTAATTGTTTGAAAGGAAGACTCTAGCCAATTAAAGTAGTTAATCCCTCTTCTTTCGTGAATATTAGTAAGCGGTCCAATGGAAAAATCGATTGGAAATCCAATAATTTGATCTCTTTTATTACAGAATGTAGAAGATAAACTACTGGTTCCTGAACTTCCAAATATTAGATGTATCAATAAAATTGCCACCCTTCATAGGTATACCCTGCTACTTTTCTACTTCTTATCAAACGAACCCCATAAATCATTTACACGAATTAACATTCTTTCAATTTTATAATCACGATTTAAATTTGCTTGCCCAGTCACTCTTTTAACTTCCGGTGATTCCGTGCCCTTTTTGTGATACTCTAATGCGATAGAAAAGTTATAGATGTTTTCTTTGGAATCTGTTCTTTCATAATCAATGTTTTTCACCTTTAAAGTATAATTATTTTTATAGGATTCAATCATTAACGCTGTTCCATATCTTGAGATAAAATCATTGTAGGATGTTTGATTAGCAAAATAATCTTTGTATACTTCTTCTTCATATTGGACTAAAGCCTCTCGTTTTTCCTCTACATCTATTTTATTTTCCATGTGTTTATTCCATATTTCTGTTAGGTCATCATTGGGACCATTTAAGGTAGTTTGTAAAACAGCTTCTACTGTCTGTATGTATTCATCTGTATCCTTGTCTGTTTTCTCGGTACATCCAACTAATAATAAAACAAGAAAAGGAATTAACGTGATTTTGAATGAACGATAGCAGCTTTTCTTCATCTCATCCCCTCCTCGATAAATAAGTATACGAATAATCACATGAAAAGTTTCAAATATTTTCCTGCTTGATTTTTTCAATTAAAAATAAAAAAGAGGAGATCTATAAAATCCCCTCTACTTACAATTATATTGATAATATATTATATGAATGCATTTTTTAGCCGCTTAATCGTATAAAATTAAATAGAAAATGCGTGATTACCTATTTTCTTCATTACTTTTCTTGTAAAGATCCAATCACTTGTTGCTGTATCCGGGTTATAAAAATAAAGAAGCTCTTTATTCTCTTTTCCATTTTTTAATGCTTCTTCTACAGCTTCGCGTGACTCTTTATCTGCTTTTTTATGAATAGAACCATTTTGTACAGGCTGAAAAGCATTTTTCTCATAAATTACATTTTCTACCGTATCGGGAAACTGCTCATTTTCCACACGATTTAAAACTACATCAGCTACTGCCACTTTACCGGCAAACGGCTCACCCTTCGCTTCTGCATGAACAAGACGGGCCAGTAAATTTTTTTCATTGTTCGTTATTGCTGTTGATTCATCAGAAGCACTAACATTTTCCTTTTTATCAACTGCAAATTTTCTTGTTGATACAGTTGTTGTTTTCTCCGTACTAATAGTTTCTGCTTTTGCAATGGACGGAACATATATATAAGAACTACTAATTAAAGTGAATATAATTGCAATAAATAATAACTGTTTCATTTTTTTATACCTCCTGTTTTAACAGGCCCATATACAAGGCTAACAGGTTTGCAAGCAAAACTCATTGCATAATTGTTGGAAGAACTGTAAGATTGATCGAGATATTTGGAAAAAATAACTATATATTTACAATTCACCTTTTACCGATAGGTCATTTTTCTCCTATTTAGCGGATTAAAAATTTTTTAGAGGAGAAGATATTAAACTAATACAACTCTATTTAACGTCTATAACAATCAAAAAAGCTGATACCAGAAAAAATCTGAAATCAGCTTCACTCTTTTAATTGTTTCTTACAAGTAAGGCACAGCACTCTACATGAACGGTATGTGGGAATAAGTCCACTGGTTGAACAACTTTTAATGTATATCCAAATGGCTCAAGCTGCTTAATGTCTGTTGCAAATGTATCTGGATTACATGATACATATACAATTCGTTCTGGTTGAGAGCGTCCGATACGTCTCATTACCTTCCCACCTGCTCCAGAGCGAGGAGGATCTAGTAATAATAACTCTGGTCTGCCAAATGTTTCTAAGACTTGTGCTAATCCTGTTCTTGCATCTTGTGCTAAGAAGGTAGTATTATCAATGCCGTTATCTCCAGCATTACGTTTAGCTGATTCAATCGAGCTTTCCACAATTTCAATTCCAACAAGCTTGCCGACTCTGCTTGCAAATGGTAGGGAGAATGTTCCTACACCACAGAAAAGGTCAATCATATTCTCTGATTTTTTCGGTTCTGCCATTTCTACAGCTAAATCGACCAATTTTTGTGCTTGTGTTGGGTTTGTTTGGAAGAAAGTATCAAACCAAACACGGAAACGATATCCATCCATTTCATCATAAATAAAGTCTCGACCAGCTAATGTATGACTTTTCTCTGATTGCGTACGATCTGCCCAATCTGTATTTTCTAACCACATGAAGCTTTTTACTTGTGGGAATTTTTCCGTTATACGAGCAACAATAGTATCCACGGCATTTTTCAAAGAACCATCTGGAGCTTCTGTTGCAAATAGCGCCAGCATCATTTCACCTGTTGCAAAAGATTGTCTCACCATTAAATGACGAAGAAGTCCTTCATGTGTATCTTTGTTATATCCTTTTAAAGCATGTTCTTTTACCCAATTTGCTACTTCAAGTGCTGCTTCCACCATTTCTTTGCCAGCAATAAGACAAGTTTCTAAAGAAATAATTTTTCTAAAGTTCCCTTGTTCATGTAGTCCTAGGGAACCGTCTGTTGCAAAGGTAAATTCCATTTTATTACGGTATCTCCAAGGCTCGTCCATTCCGATTGTATCTTTCACTAAGTTAGGATCAAATCCTTGTTCTTCAATTACACGTTTTACATGATTTGTTTTTTGATGTAACTGCCCATTATAATCCCAATGTTGCCAAACACAACCGCCGCATTTTTCAAAATGTGGACACGCTGCTCCGATTCTTTCCACATGTGCATCTAGAATTTCTTCTGGCATTGCCTTTCTATGCCTTCTTTGCGGCTGATCAACCGTTACCCTTACCTTTTCACCTGGTAATGTTTGCGGAATTGTTAATTTTAATTTCTTTTTGTTTCCTAATTCATTTTCACGCCAAACAACTGCCTGTCCAGCCCCTTTTTCATCAACATTCTTAATTTCAACAATCATCGTTTCTTTTTCAATAGTGGTCAAACGTTTTTTCCTCCTTAAACAATTTCACTAATCACATTTATTTAAAATGATTTATTTCTCATTGTTAGTCTAACTATCATATTTTTAACATACTTCCCTAGTATAAAGGACAATCATACATATGAAAATAATTTTTATTTTGAAGATATTAGTAATTTTGCTACTAGACAGAAAGTAATTTAAAAGGGACGTTGCAATTATCTCAACGTCCCACTCATAAACCTATAAATCGATTTGCTATTTCACTCTAATACTAACACATCATAAGCCCTCATTCTAACCTTCTGATAAATCCTCTCTCCTGTTAAAATATCTGTCATTTCTTGTTTCACATCAATTTCTTGAGGCTCATGAGAATAATTTAACAAGAAAACAAATTCCTTTCCCTCTTTCTTTCGGATAGATAACTCTACACTTTCAGGTAAGTCAAATTTGTTTTTGTAGTTATTTATTTGTGTTTCTTCGATTAGTTTTTCAGCAAGCTCTATAGTAAAGACGCCACCAAAATAATAACAAGTTCCCTCTCCATGTTGCCGCTTAACTAAAGCTGGATTTCCTTCAAAATAGCAGTTAGAAAATTTGCCAATCACTTCCGTTTTATTATCATCATGTACTTTTAATCCTTCATAAAAATGATTGGTTTCTAATTTTGCTGTTTCTTTATACATTACCATTGGAGTGGCTTCAAATGGTGCTTCCCTCGTAAAATCCTCTACCGTAATCCCTGTAAGCTCTGCTAGATAACCAGGAAAAGCTTTCATATAAGTTTGGCCAGTTTCATCCTTGTAGCCAGTTCGACACCCTACTATTAATTTGCCTCCTTGGTCTACATACTCCTTTAACAAGTCTGCGGTTTCTTCTGACACAATCGCTGCATGGGGATATACTAGTACTTTGTATTTTTTTAACTCCTCCACGTTTGAATTTCTATTTAAATTATAGGCATCTACAGGGACATGATTATATTGAAGCGCTTTAAACCAAGCCTCTTTGCTTATCGAAGTAAAAGGTCCTGACCACTTATCAAATTCCCCGTCCCACTCATTATCATAATTGGTAAGGATCGCTATCTCCGCTTGGTAGTTTGCCCCTACTACCTTCTCTCCAATAAGGTGTATTTCCTTGCTTACTTGCTCCACTTCTTTTATACGACGATTAGGCAAATTATGATAGTCATTGATTCCATGCCAATAAATTTCTGTTCCTTTCGTTGCGGTTCTCCAGCGGAAATACATGACTAAATCTGCTCCATGAGCGATTGATTGGTATGTCCAGAGGCGAAGCTGACCTGGATTAGGAGACGGTTGTTCAAGTCTTGTTACCCATCCTCCCGGACCGGACTGTTGTTCAAAGATAGCAAAATTTGCTGAAATACTTCTCACAACACTTAAGTTCCAGCTCCATTTCCGATCGCGTAAAGGCTTTTCACTTTTATCTTCTAACACCCTTCCAAAATTGGGATAAGAATCATAAGCATAGAAGTCTAGCACTTCATTTGTTAATTTATGATTATCTAAATGTTTGAACATTCCATTTGTTGTTACCCATTGATTAGAAGTATATTCCCGAATGACATCCCCTTGCATTTTTGCATAGGAAATAGCGCTATCAGAAATGAACCTCTTTTCATCTAACATATGATGAGGATTCGGTGAATTTGGAACCGTTGTACGAGTTAGATAGACTTGATCCCAGCTTGTATACGTCTGATTCCAAAAAACGGTCCCCCACGCCTTATTTAAATCCTCTAATGTTTTATACTTTTCTTTGGCCCATTTTCTAAAAGCAAGATGATCTGCTTCCGAATAAAAAACATCTATTTCACAGTTCAATTCATTATCAATCTGCCAACCGACAACTCCTGGATTATCTCCATAGTGTTTTGCCATTTCTGTAACAATCGCAGTACTTAACCTCCGATAGTTCTCGGAATTATAATTATAGTGTCGACGTGCTCCATGCTGGTATGGAATACCTGCTTGTGACACATTCAATACATCAGGATATTTATGTGTCAGCCATGTAGGTGGGGTTGCTGTCGGAGTCCCAAGCACTGTTTTCAAGCCTAATTTATGAGCCTTTTCAATCGCCCGATCAAATAAATCAAAGGAATATGCTCCTTCTTCTGGTTCGAATATCGTCCAGGCGAATTCCCCCATGCGAACATAAGTAAATCCTAAATCCTTCATTCTTTGAAAATCATCATCCCATAGTTCCTCAGACCAGTGCTCTGGATAATAACAAACCCCAAGCGTTAACTTTTCTGCTGTCCATTTTTTTGTCATTATTTTATCCCCTCACAAAAATTTATTCTTTTATCGAACCGCCTAAAATACCAGAAATAAAATGCTTTTGCAGGATTAGAAAAACTGCCATTACCGGGATTACTGAAATAGCTGTCCCTAACATTAACTGTCCGTAATCGATAGAATTAAGACCAGCTAAAGTGGATAAGGCTACTGGTAAGGTATAATTTTCTTGTGTCGTCATCACAATTAATGGCCACATAAAATTATTCCATTGATGGGTAAAAAGGAATATTCCAACAGCTGCCAAAGCAGGCTTCATTGTTGGCAAAGCAATTTTGAAAAAGATAAAAAATTCTCCAGCTCCATCAATTCTCGCTGCTTCAATTAAAGAATCAGGTATCCCTTGCATATTTTGCCTTATTAGAAAAATGGCAAATGGATAGCATATTTGTGGCAATATAATCGCTTGATACGTGTTAATCCAGTCTATTGCACCAAAAATTTGGAATAGTGGAATAATCGTTGCCTGATACGGGATCATCATTGCCAATAAAAAGGAGGCAAAGATCAAATTGCTACCTTTAAATCTAAACTTCGCAAAAGCATAGCCCGCTGCAGAGCAAATGAATAAACTTACTACTACAAATACAATCGCAATGACAGATGAATTAGTTACTGCTTTGACAATATCAATTGAATTACTTAAGTTTCTTAAGTTTTCCATGAAATAGTCACCTGGAATCAACTTAGGAGGAAAGGCTAACACATCACCTGAAGGATTGGTTGCACCAACAACCATCCAATAAAAAGGACCAATAGAAAGGACAACACCAATTAGTAAAAATAGATGCATAAATATTTTTTGAATACGTTTCTGTTTTGCCATCAGTCATTCCTCACCACCTTAAATTGAATCCACGATAGAACTGCAATAAAGAGCACAATGACATAAGCAATTGCAGATGCATAGCCAAAATTAAAGAAACTGAAGCCTTGATTATAGAGATAGTAAGTAATCGTTATCGTCGCATTATTTGGACCACCATTTGTTAAGTTGTACGGCTCATCAAATAATTGAAAGGACCCGATTGTCGACATAACAAAAGTAAATAATAAGACAGGCTTTAGCTGTGGAATCGTGATATAAAAGAACTTTTTTATCGTACTAGCACCATCTATGCTTGCAGCTTCATACAAACTATTCGGGATATTTTGTAAGCCTGCTAATAAGATAACCATATTATAGCCAGTCCATCTCCATGTTGTTACGAGAATAAGCGAAACCTTCGCCCAAAAAGGATCGGTTAACCAACGAACCTTCTCTAGTCCCATCGATGTTAATAAGTAATTGATTAATCCGTAATCTGTATTCAGTAATAGTACAAAGATTATGGATGCTGCAACTAATGAAGTAACAGCAGGCGTAAAAAAAGCTACGCGGTAAAAACCTTTCATTCTTAATAATCCAGAATTCAATACACTTGCTAAAATGACTGCCAGAAATAACATTATAGGAACCTGCACTAGTAAAATAATAAATGTGTTGCCAAGTGCCTTATAAAAGAGCGGGTCACTAAATAAACGAGAATAATTAGCAAAGCCTGAGAAAGTATAAACACCTGCAACCTTTGTTTGAAAGCTTAATAGAAAAGAAGCAATAATAGGATAAACAGTAAAAGCAATAAACAACAAAAGGGCAGGCCCAACAAAGATATATGGAACAGTCTTAGGAGTGATATACTGTTTTTTCTTTTTTATTGTTATACGATTCGTTCCTGTTTCCAACATTTTATTATCCGACATACTTCTTCCCCTCCTTTTTTAGAGGCTGCTTCAAAAAATAGGTTCCATTTTCTGAACTAGCCTCTAATTCTATATCCACAATAGTTTCTAATTAGACGATTCTAATCCAGTTTGCTGCTCTGCCTGTTTTTTACCATCTTCCAATATTTTTTCTGCTGGCTTACCTTCAAGTAAAAAAGCTTCCATTTGACTTGTCATGATTGATCTAAGCTCTAATTCTGCACTGCTGTGGTTAACGGAAGGGATATCTGTTACTGTATCAGCAAAATCTTTAAAAAATGTTTGGTTACTAAAGTATTCTTGTTCTTCGCTGAAAACAGGCTCTTCATATGCTGATAATAAAGCCGGGAATAACCCTCTATTCGTCAGCGCTTTAATTTGTGAATCTACATCTGTTGATGCAAATTCAGCAAAAACATATGCTGCAACTTTATTATCAGACTTGCTTGGAATCGCTAATGCAGATCCCCCATCGTTAGAGGCTCTTCCTCCACCTTCTTCAAAAGCAGGCAATGGGAACATCCCCCACTTTCCGGACAATTCAGGCATTTGTTCGATCATCGTTCCACTCCACCAAACAGCACCAGGCTGTGTCGCAACCTCTCCATTTTTCATTGCTGCTACTTGACCATCCCAGTTATTCGTATAGATAATTAACTCTTCGTCTTTCATTTTTTGTAAAATATCAACTGCTTTTTTAGCGGCATCAGAAGTAAGATCTAATTTATCATCCTCTGTAAAATAGTAGCTTCCTTGCTGTTGAAGCATAATTCTAAGCAGTCCATCGCTATCTGTTCCTAAAAACGCTTTGCCAGTTTGTGCAACAACCTTTTTTCCTGCTTCAATATAATCATCCCATGTCTGAATACTCGCTGGATCAACTCCAGCCTCCTCCAAAATATCTGTCCGATAAATAACACCAACTGGACCTAAATCTCTTGGTGCTGCAATAACATTTCCATCCTTATCCTTTAATCCATCTATTTTTGATTTAGAAAATTCATTTTCATGTTTATCAAAGCCAAGAGAGCTTAAATTCGCAAATGCATCAGGAAAATCATCAGTAAACGAATGAATCCGATTATTTTCCACTTGTACTACATCTGGTAATCCACTACCACCTGCTGAAAGACCTGCACTAACTTTTTGGTATACTTGATCGACTCCAATGTGCTCCACTTTTACATTTACATTAGGATACTTTTTATTAAATGCTGGTAATACATCCTTTTCTAAATAGTTGGCTTCCAATGCCCAGGCCCAAACCGTAATATCGCCTTTTATATCTTCTGGATTCTCTGGAATAGTTAAATCCTCTGTACTCGTTGAAGAACTATTACTACAAGCTCCTAGCACAATCGTCAATAATAATAAAATGAAACCATACTTTCTCTTCATAAAAGCCCACTCCTTTTAAGAAAGATATTTCACCAACTATTAATCTTAAAAATTACTTTTGATCAATAGAAAGCGCTTACTTCGGTAGTCCAAGTATATACTGATATCAATCTTGGTTATGGTATAATTTCTATTATTTTGGTAATTTAACTACCTTATCACTCTCTAAATTTTGACAATATTAAATTTAATGGAGGAGAATCTAGTGGGAAATCGTCTAAATATGGAGAATATGGAGTATATATGTAACTTAATGAAAGATATATTAAATGTCTCTATTTATATACTTAATAAGGAAGATATTTTAATGAAGGAAATAGTACCAAATGAATTATTCAATCCTCTTTATCCCTCTAAACAATCTTTTTTTAGAGAAGTCATTAGTAGTAATAGAAAGAAAAATCATGATCCTATTATAAAAAACACCTCTTATTACGAAAGCGCATCTATTATTCCCATTGCCAACTTAGGAACCGTTTTATTAGGTCCAGTGCTATCTTCTCGACCAACTAAAGTGCTTATCGATGAATTAATTGCTACTTATGGAAGAAAGGAAATGGAAGATACATTATGCACTTATTATTATTCTCTTCCTGTGATAAGCAATGCTAAATTAGGGCAAGTTTGCAAACTTTTTTATTTTTTATACAATAACAAGATTTATAACAATGAAATGATTCTTCCAAAAATACAACCGCATAGTCATTTAGTTGATGAAAAAATTGCAAACAAATACATGTTAGAAATACATCAAAACTCCTCTTTTCACCATGATCCTATTGCTGAGAAAAAAATCTATCAATTTATTATTGATGGACAAAAGGAAAATCTTCTTGCTTATTGGAAAGCCTTTAAGGAAAACACTTCTTTTGATTTCGGGAAACTTTCTAAAAAAAATGAAGTGAGAAATCAAAAAAACTTATCCATTGCAATCATTACACTTGCAACCCGCGCAGCCATTACTGGTGGACTCCATCCTGAGATTGCTTATACTCTAGGAGATCGTTTTATCCAAGACTTGGAAGAGTTGGACGATATAAACGACATTCATCTTTTTACAGAAAATATTTTATATGAGTTTGCAGATAGAGTAGAAAAAACAAAAAGGGAAAATTACTCTAGACCTATCTTTCAATGTAGAAATTATATTTACAAACATATCTATGAACCGCTAACATTACAGTCGATTGCAGAACATTTGTCCGTTAACCCAAAATATTTGTCCAATTTATTTAAAAAAGAAGTAGGGATACCGATTAGTGATTATATACAGCAAACTAAAATTGAGGAAGCGAAAAAACTGATGACTTTTGGCGAACACTCCTTATCCGATATTCATGCACTATTAAATTTTACCGATCAAAGTTATTTCACTAAGGTATTTAAAAAATATACCGGGATTACGCCTAACCAATTTAGAAAGAAACCAGTAAGTTTTTTATAAAAAATAGAAATAGGGCTTATCTAACAGCATGGTATTGCGTTTGGATAAGCCCCAACAGATTAAAATATTCCCCCCACAAAAACCTATTTAAATGCCTCTTCTTCTGGTTCCAACTATTCAATCATCTTAAGTATCGTTTCTATATCATGGTTCTCGACATATGCTTCACTATCATTGAACATTTCATCTGTAAATTTAATACCACTCATAACAATATATGGATTTTCCACATTAGTCACACGTGTAAGCTGCATTACCGCATCACCCTTGAATAATTCAAGAGTCTCTGTCCGCTCTTTTTCGGTATCATAAATCTGTATATCTCCACTAGGAATTGTTCCATATAAATAACTACTAATGTAAATGATATATCGCTCATCTAACCAAAGAGCACCACTTGGATAATGTTGATCTCCAAATCTAGCTCTCGAATCGATGATTTCTTTTAGTCCATTCTCT
>Ga0209463_1000066_pt1 | contig 92082 bp, 77 predicted proteins | sample AgamicMgSfrz_FD_187169 | JGI IMG/M metagenome (GOLD analysis project Ga0209463, IMG submission 187169) | Agave microbial communities from Guanajuato, Mexico - Mg.Sf.rz (SPAdes) (version 2) | ecosystem: Host-associated > Plants > Phyllosphere > Phylloplane/Leaf | place: Guanajuato, Mexico... | reverse complement strand
TCGTCTATGCGACGGAGCTGATGCCCGGCAAGGTCGGGATGGTCGCGGGCCTGTTCTTCGGCTTCGCGTTCGGCCTGGGCGGCGTCGGCGCGGCCGTGCTCGGCCAGCTCGCCGATGCGACGAGCATTCCGTTCGTCTACAAGGTGTGCTCGTTCCTGCCGCTGATCGGCGTGCTGACGGTGTTCCTGCCGAACCTCGAAAGCAGCCGGCGCAAAAAGGCGTGACGAACGACCGGCCGCCGCGTGCGCGCTGCGGCCGGTCGAATGGTTTGGACGGGAAAGTGCGAGACGGCGGCTTCAGGCCGCCGTCGTCGCATGCAGCGTCAGGAAGCGCTTGAGGATGCCGGACGAATAGCTGCTCGCGATCGCCGACAGAAAATGCGAGAACGACTGCGTCGCGTGATCGTCGGCCGTATCGGAGATCGTGCGCACGAGTGCGAACGGCACGTCGTGTTCCGCGCACACCTGCGCGATCGCCGCGCCTTCCATCTCGACCGCGAGCGCGTCCGGCAACGCGTCGCGCAGCGCGACGACCTCCCGCTCGCTCGACACGAAGCGGTCGCCGCTGATGACGAGCCCCGCGTGCAGCGCCGCGCCGGCGAGCCCGAAGCGCTCGGCGAATCGAGCGCCCTCTTCCTCGACGAACAGCGTGCATGCAGCCCGCAAGCGGGCCGTCAGCGCCGCGTCGGTCGCGAAACGCGTGATGCCGAGCAACGGCACCTCGTAGCGCGGAAAGAGCGGCGATGCATCGAGATCGTGCTGCAGCAGCGTATCGGCCACGACGACGTCGCCGACGCGCACCGTGCGCGACACGCCGCCCGCGACGCCGGTAAACACCACGCCCGACACGCCGAACACGTGGATCAGCGCGCTGACCGTCGCGGCGGCCGCGACCTTGCCGATCCGCGCGAGCGTGACGACGCAGGCCGCGCCGTGCACGGTGCCGACGTGATAATCGCGGCGGCCGAGCGTGACCGTCTTCATCGCGCCGTCGGCGCGCATCGCGGCGATCAGGTCGCCGAGTTCCTCGGGCAGCGCGGCCAGAATGCCGAGCGGACGGGCGGCAGGCGTCACGGCGAGGTCGACGTCCATCATTCCACCGCCTGCAGTTTCGCGACCGCGAGCGCGAGCCATTTCTCGCCGTGGCGCTTGAACTTCACCTGCGCCTTCGCATCGGTGCCGTTGCCTTCGAGCGCGGTGACCGTGCCTTCGCCGAACTTGGTGTGGAACACCTGCTGGCCGACCCGGAAGCCGGTGTCGGCCGCGCGCTGCTTGTTCGCGAACGCGGGCAGCGGCGCGGACACGGCCGCATCGACGATCTGCTCGCGGCTGCCGCCGCCCGGCCGCGCGAACCAGTCACGCCCGTAGCCGGCATTGTCCGAACGCCCGCCCCAGCGCGACCCGGCCTCGACCTTCGGCGTGAGCCACTTCAGCACGTGCTCCGGCAGTTCGTCGAAGAAGCGCGAGCGCACGTTGTAGCGGGTCTGGCCGTGCAGCATCCGGCTTTGCGCGAACGACAGGTAGAGCCGCTCCTTCGCACGCGTGATCGCGACGTACATCAACCGGCGCTCTTCCTCGAGGCCATCCGATTCGAGCACGCTGTTCTCGTGCGGGAACAGCCCCTCCTCGAGGCCCGTGATGAACACGGCCGAGAACTCGAGCCCCTTCGCCGCGTGCACGGTCATCAGTTGCACGGCGTCCTGGCCGGCCTGCGCCTGGTTGTCGCCGGCCTCCAGCGACGCGTGCGACAGGAAGCCGGCGAGCGGCGTCATCGTGTCGGGGTTCTGTGCGGGGTCGGCGGGCAACGCCGGGTCGAGCACGTCGACCGCCGGATCGTCGGTTGCGGTGCCGAGCTCGGGCGCCGCGATCGCACCCGCGCGCAGCGGGATCGAGCGGGCCGGCGTGTCGAGCCCGTAGCCTTCCTCGGCGATGAACGCGGTGGCCGCGTTCACGAGCTCCTGCAAGTTTTCGAGGCGATCCTGGCCTTCGCGCTCGCCCTGGTAGAAATCGGCGAGGCCGCTCGCACGCACGATGTGCTCGACGGTGTCGGGCAGGTTCATGTGCTGCGTGTCGGCACGCATCTTCGCGATCAGGTTCGCGAACCCGCCGAGGCTCGTGCCGGCCTTGCCGGTCACGTACGGAATCGCGGCGGCCATCGAGCAGCCGTACAGGCGCGCGGCGTCGGCCAGTTGCTCGACCGAGCGCGCACCGATGCCGCGGGTCGGGAAGTTCACGACGCGCGCGAATGCCGTGTCGTCGTTCGGGTTGTCGATCAGGCGCAGGTACGCGAGCGCGTGCTTCACTTCCTGCCGCTCGAAAAAGCGCAGGCCGCCGTACACGCGGTACGGAATGCCGGACGACATCAGCGTGTGCTCGATCGAGCGCGATTGCGCGTTGCTGCGGTACAGGACGGCCACTTCGCTGCGCGCCATCCCGGTATTGATCAGCGAACGGATCTCCTCGACGATCCAGCCGGCTTCCTGCGAATCGGTGCTGGCTTCGTACACGCGCACCGGCTCGCCGTGGCCGGCATCGGTACGCAGGTTCTTGCCGAGGCGGTGCGCGTTGTTCGAGATCAGCTGGTTCGCCGCGTCGAGGATGTTGCCGTGCGAACGGTAGTTCTGCTCGAGCTTGATCAGATTGCGCACGCGGAATTCGTCTTCGAAGTCGCGCATGTTGCCGACGTTCGCGCCGCGGAACGCATAGATCGACTGGTCGTCGTCGCCGACCGCGAAGATCGCGTTCTCGCCGCCCGCGAGCATCTTGAGCCACGCGTACTGCAGCTTGTTGGTGTCCTGGAATTCGTCGACGAGGATGTGCCGGAAGCGCGCCTGGTAGTGCGCGCGCAGCGGCGCGTTGTACGCGAGCAGCTCGTAGCAGCGCAGCAGCAGCTCGGGGAAATCGACGACGCCTTCGCGCTGGCACTGCTGGTCGTACGCCTGGTACAGCTCGACGAACTTGCGGTTGAAGTTGTCGGTCGCGTCGACCTTGTCCGGGCGCAGCCCCTGCTCCTTCGCGTTGTTGATGAAGTACTGGACGTTCTTCGGCGGGTACTTTTCGTCGTCGACGTTCGCCGCCTTCATCAGCCGCTTGATCGCGGACAGCTGGTCGGCCGTGTCGAGGATCTGGAAGGTCTGCGGCAGGCCGGCGTCGCGCCAGTGCGTACGCAGCATCCGGTTGCACAGGCCGTGGAACGTGCCGATCCACATCCCGCGCGTATCGATCGGCATCATCGCCGACAGGCGCGCCATCATCTCGCGCGCGGCCTTGTTCGTGAAGGTGACGGCAAGCACGGTGGGCGGCGACGCATAGCCCTGCTGGATCAGCCACGCGATGCGCGTGATCAGCACGCGGGTCTTGCCGCTGCCCGCCCCTGCGAGGATCAGCGCCGGTTCGTTCGGCAACGTGACGGCGGCGAGTTGTTCGGGGTTCAGATTGGCGAGCAGATCGGGCATGGAGCGGCGGCTAACGGGCGAGAAAAATGCGGACCCGACATTATAAGTCGGCCGCGCGATGCCGTTTCCGATCCGTTCGGTCGCACGCTGCCTGCGTGTTGCGGGCGGGTTGCGGACACGTTGCGGCCGCGTCCCGGCGGGCCCGCGCCGGCAAGGCGATGGCTGGCCGATGGGCATCCATTTATAATTGTCAGATTCGGCATCCAATTCACGCATTTTTCGGCAGATTTCCAACATGAGCGACAACACGCTTGCGAAGAGCTTCGAGCCCCATACCATCGAGTCCCAATGGGGGCCGGAGTGGGAAAAACGCGGCTATGCCGCCCCGGCATTCGATCCGTCCCGCCCCGATTTCGCGATCCAGTTGCCGCCGCCGAACGTGACGGGCACGCTGCACATGGGCCACGCGTTCAACCAGACGATCATGGATGGCCTCGCCCGCTACCACCGGATGCTCGGCGAGAACACGCTGTGGGTGCCCGGCACCGACCACGCGGGGATCGCCACCCAGATCGTGGTCGAGCGCCAGCTCGACGCACAGGGCGTGTCGCGCCACGACCTCGGCCGCGAGAAATTCGTCGAGCGCGTGTGGGAATGGAAGCAGAAATCCGGTTCGACGATCACCGACCAGGTGCGCCGCCTCGGCGCGTCGACCGACTGGTCGCGCGAATACTTCACGATGGACGACAAGATGTCGGCCGCCGTGCGCGACGTGTTCGTCACGCTGTATGAACAAGGGCTGATCTATCGCGGCAAGCGCCTCGTCAACTGGGATCCGGTGCTGCTCACCGCCGTGTCGGACCTGGAAGTCGTCAGCGAAGAGGAAAACGGCCACCTGTGGCACATCCGCTACCCGCTCGTCGACGGCTCGGGCTCGCTGACGGTCGCCACCACGCGTCCCGAGACGATGCTCGGCGACGTCGCGCTGATGGTCCATCCGGAAGACGAACGCTACGCGCACCTGATCGGCAAGCTCGTCACGCTGCCGCTGACGGCCCGCGAGATCCCGGTGATCGCCGACGACTACGTCGACCGCGAGTTCGGCACGGGCGTCGTGAAGGTCACGCCCGCGCACGACTTCAACGACTACCAGGTCGGCCTGCGCCACAAGCTCGCGCCGATCGAGATCCTGACGCTCGACGCGAAGATCAACGACAACGGCCCCGAGCAGTATCGCGGCCTCGACCGCTTCGACGCGCGCAAGGCGATCGTCGCCGACCTCGACGCGCAGGGCTTCCTCGACTCCGTGAAGCCGCACAAGCTGATGGTGCCGCGCGGCGACCGCACGGGCGTCGTGATCGAGCCGCTGCTGACCGACCAGTGGTTCGTCGCGATGACGAAGCCGGCGCCAGAAGGCACGTTCCATCCGGGCAAGTCGATCACCGAGGTATCGCTCGACGTGGTGCGCGACGGCCAGATCAAGTTCGTCCCGGAAAACTGGACGACCACCTACTACCAGTGGCTCGAGAACATCCAGGACTGGTGCATCTCGCGCCAACTGTGGTGGGGCCACCAGATTCCCGCGTGGTACGGTGAGAACGGCGAGGTATTCGTCGCGCGCAACGAGGAAGACGCACGCGCGCAGGCCGCCGCGAAGGGTTACGCAGGGGCGCTCAAGCGCGACGAAGACGTGCTCGACACGTGGTTCTCGTCGGCGCTCGTGCCGTTCTCGTCGCTCGGCTGGCCGAACGAAACGCCCGAACTGAAGCACTTCCTGCCGTCGTCGGTGCTCGTCACCGGCTTCGACATCATCTTCTTCTGGGTCGCCCGGATGGTGATGATGACGACGCACTTCACCGGCAAGGTGCCGTTCCATACCGTCTACATGCACGGCCTCGTGCGCGACGCGGAAGGCCAGAAGATGTCGAAGAGCAAGGGCAACACGCTCGACCCGATCGACATCGTCGACGGCATCGACCTCGAGTCGCTGGTCGCGAAGCGCACGACGGGCCTGATGAACCCGAAGCAGGCCGCGACCATCGAGAAGAAGACGCGCAAGGAATTCCCGGACGGCATCCCCGCGTTCGGCACCGACGCGCTGCGCTTCACGATGGCGTCGATGGCGACGCTCGGCCGCAACGTGAACTTCGACCTCGCGCGCTGCGAAGGCTATCGCAACTTCTGCAACAAGCTGTGGAACGCGACGCGCTTCGTGCTGATGAACTGCGAAGGCCACGACTGCGGCAACGACAAGCCGGAAGTGTGCGGCGCGGGCGACTGCGGCCCCGGCGGCTACCTCGACTTCTCGGCGGCCGACCGCTGGATCGTGTCGCTCTTGCAGCGCACCGAAGCCGACATCGCGAAGGGCTTCGCCGATTACCGCTTCGACAACATCGCGAGCAGCATCTACAAGTTCGTGTGGGACGAGTACTGCGACTGGTATCTCGAACTCGCGAAGGTGCAGATCCAGAACGGCACGCCGGAACAGCAGCGCGCCACCCGCCGCACGCTGCTGCGCGTGCTGGAAACGGTGCTGCGCCTCGCGCACCCGGTCATCCCGTTCATCACCGAAGCGCTCTGGCAGAAGGTCGCGCCGCTCGCCGGCCGCTATCCGCAGGACAAGGCCGACGGCGAAGCATCGCTGATGACGCAGGCGTACCCGGTCGCGAACCTGCAGAAGCTCGACGAGGCATCCGAGCAGTGGGCGGCCGACCTGAAGGCGATCGTCGACGCGTGCCGCAACCTGCGCGGCGAGATGAACCTGTCGCCCGCGACCAAGGTGCCGCTGCTGGCGGCCGGCGACGCCGAGCGCCTGCGCTCGTTCGCGCCGTACGTCCAGGCGCTCGCACGCCTGTCGGAAGTGCAGATCCTCGCGGACGAAGCCGCGCTCGACCAGCAAGCGCACGGCGCACCGATCGCGATCGTCGGCCCGAACAAGCTGGTGCTGAAGGTGGAAATCGACGTCGCGGCCGAGCGCGAGCGCCTGTCGAAGGAAATCACGCGCCTGACGGGCGAGATCGCGAAGTGCAACGCGAAGCTCGGCAACGAGGCTTTCGTTGCGAAAGCGCCGCCGGCCGTGGTCGAACAGGAGCAGAAACGTGTCGCGGAATTCCAGAGCACGCTCGAAAAACTGCGTGCGCAGCTCGATCGGTTGCCTGCGTAACAAACGGTAAGGTCATTTGCGTTCACTATAATGCGAACGTGAACATAGACCGTCTGACAAGTCGATTACAGGAATAAAGGTTCGATCATGTTGAAAGTCACCAAGGCGGTATTCCCCGTTGCCGGTCTCGGCACGCGGTTCCTCCCGGCAACGAAGGCGAGCCCGAAGGAAATGCTGCCGGTCGTCGACAAGCCGCTGATCCAGTACGCGGTCGAGGAAGCGATCGCGGCCGGCATTACCGAGATGATCTTCGTCACCGGGCGCAGCAAGCGCGCGATCGAGGACCACTTCGACAAGTCGTACGAGGTCGAGGCCGAACTCGAGGCGCGCGGCAAGGAAAAGCTGCTCGAACTCGTGCGCAGCATCAAGCCGAGCCATGTCGACTGCTTCTACGTGCGCCAGCCGGAAGCGCTCGGCCTCGGCCACGCGGTGCTGTGCGCGGAAAAGCTCGTCGCCGACAACCCGTTCGCGGTGATCCTCGCGGACGACCTGCTCGACGGCAACCCGCCGGTGATGAAGCAGATGGTCGACGTGTTCGACCACTATCACAGCTCGGTGATCGGCGTCGAAGAGATCCCGCCGTCGGAGACGAAGTCGTACGGGATCGTCGACGGCAAGGAATGGGAAGAGTCGATCGTCAAGATGTCGGCGATCGTCGAGAAGCCGGCGCCGGAAGTCGCGCCGTCGAACCTCGGCGTGGTCGGCCGCTACGTTCTGAAGCCGCGGATCTTCGATCACCTGCGTGCGCTGAAGCCGGGCGCGGGCGGCGAACTGCAGCTCACCGATGCGATCCAGGCGCTGCTCGCCGACGAGCAGGTACTGGCCTACAAGTACCAGGGCACGCGCTACGACTGCGGCAGCAAGCTCGGCTACCTGAAGGCGACGGTCGAATTCGCGCTGCGCCACCCGGAAGTCGGTGCGGAATTCGAGACGTACCTGCGCACCCGCGACGGCGCCCAACCGACCGTCTGAACGCGGCAAGGGCGCGCTCCAGCGCGCCCGCCCTCACCTCACGGCCGCCGCTTCAGCGCGCGTCGGCCGGCTTCACCGAGACGACGCCCGGCATGCCGCCCGCATCGTCTTTTTTCGTCTTGACGAGCCAGCCGCTGCCGTCGCCGAACGGCACCTTCGCCAGCGCGCTCTTCACGAGCGCCGGCGCGGCCTGCTGCGTACCGGGATCGCGATCGCGCAGCGACGCCGACACGCGATAGACGTCGGCGCCCGATTTCGCGTCAACGAAGCGCAGCGTCAGCACGTGACGGTACACGCGGCCCATGAACGGCAGCGCGAACGGCGCGGGCCCGTCGACCGTCACGCACGCGCTGCTCGCCGCGCCGCACCGCTCGGCGCTCGCCGCGACCGCCGCCGGCTGCGTCGCGTACGCGATCGACAGCCGGTAACGCGCGTCCTTGAGCGGCTGCGCATCGAAGCCGCGGCGCGCGAGCTCGTCGCGCACGAGCGTCTCGATCTGCCGGTATTCGGCGTCGTCCGCCTGCGCGGCCGTCCGCGCGAAGTCGTAGCCGTGCGCACCGGATGCAAACGCATTCGGCTGCCCGACCGCACTCACGCCGCTCGTCACGCCGGCGCAACCCGTCAACAGCGACGCCGCCAGCGCGGTCGCTGCCCATTGCTTTCTCATGACTTTCCCCAAATGCCTGCCGTCGCGCCCGGCCCTGTCAGGCGGACGGCTCGTCGATCGCGGGCAGCGACACCGTCACCGCGGTGCCGACACCCACTTCGCTGTCGACCGACACGCTGCCCCCATGGCGCGTGACGACCGTCTTCACGAACGCCATGCCGAGCCCGGAACCCGAGATTTCGGGCCGCTCGCCGGCATGGAATCGCTTGAAACGCTCGAACAGATGCCGCTGATCTTCCGGTGCAATGCCGTACCCCTGATCGCGAATCGTACAGAACATTCGCTTCGATGCGTGCTCGACCGTCAGCGTACACGTGATCACCGTGTCGGACGGACTGTATTTGACCGCATTGTTCAGCAGGTTCACGAAGGCGCGCGTGATCAGCGAGCGGTCCGCGCGCACCCAGCACATGTCGGTGCCCACGCCGGTCTCCACGCGGATGTGCTTCGCCTGCGCCTGCGGCCACACCTCGTCGCTCGCGTCGATCAGCACGTCGACGAGGCTCGTCACCTCGAGCTGGTACGCCTGCGACTCGGCGCGCGCCAGTTGCACGAACTCGTCGGCGAGCGACAGCGCGCGGTGCGCATAGCGCTCGATTCGCGCGAGCAGCCCGCGCATCGCGTCGCTTTCGACGCGGTCGCGCTCGATCTCGACCAGCGCGAGGATCGACGACTGCGGCGAACGCATGTCGTGCGACAGCAGGTGCAGCGCTTCCTCGCGCTGCCGCTCGGCCGCGTGCAGCTCGGTCACGTCGACGAGGCCGGCAATCCAACCGGTCACGCGCCCTTGCGCGTTCGTACATGCCGCGTAGCGTAGCAGATGGTCGAGCCCGTCGCGATCGCGCACCTCGATGCCGCGCGCCATCGCGTCGTGCTCGGCCTCGAGCGTCGGATCGAGCACGGCCGGCCAGTGCTCGCGGATCGCCGCGTCATGCTCGGCGTTGCCGTCGACGGTCTTCATGAAGGTCAGCTCGCCGAGCGCGGTGCGCAGCGGCCGCCCTTCCGGCAGCGGCAGCGCGAGCCGCGACCCGTAACGTTTCGCCGCGTGGTTCGCGATCAGCACGGTGCCGGCGAGGTCGGTCACGAAGATCGGCTCGGGCATGCTGTCGAGGCTGTCCCACACGAAGCGCTTCATGTCCTGCACACGCTGTGCGGCCTGCGCCATCAGCGCCATCTGCCGCTCCAGCACGTCGCCGCCGACGCTGCGCGTGCGCGGCGCCTCGGGCAGCAGGTGCGGCTCGTCGGCGAGCTTCTGCAGCTCGCGGCGCAGGTACGACATCGTCATTTCCAGCCGCCGCCAGTTCCAGATCGGGTAGACGGCGATCAGCCCGAAGATCGCCGGCGCCGGCGTCAGCCAGATGCGCGCCTCGAACAGCAGTGCCAGGCTCGCGACGACGGCGAGCGCGGCGAGGCTCAGCGTCAGCAGCAACGCGCGCCACGGCGACAGCATCAGGAAGCCGCCCAGCAGCACGGCGAGCGGCAGCAGCGACGCGGCGAACAACCCCGCGCGCGACGCGGGCGAGATCGCACTGCCGGTCGCCAGCATGTCGAGCACGTTGGCATGGATATACACACCGGCGAGCGGGCCGAACTCGCCGGACACCGGCGTCGCGAAGCGATCGTACAGCCCGGACGCCGTCACGCCGACGACGACGATCTTGCCGCGCAGCGCGTCGGGCTTCACGCGCCCTTCGAGCACGTCGTCGAACGACAGCGTCGGATACGCGGGCGTATTGCGGCTGAACGGAATCAGGTAGCGGCCGTCGCCCGCCGCATCACGCGACAGGTCGTGCGCGTCCGCGCCGGGCATGCCGCCGACCGGGTGCAGCCGGCCGGCCTGGATCGCGCGATAGACGGGCACCATCAGTTGCGGCCAGCGCACGCGGCCGTCGCTTTCGAACAGCGCGACGCTGCGCACGATGCCGTCGCGATCGACTTCGAGATTGATATGGCCCAGCCCCGTCGCGCGCGCGGCGAGCGCGGCGACCGGCGGATCGACGGAGCGCGTGCCGTCCGCCTGCTCGGGGCTCAACAGCACGGGCAGGAAGGTCGGCACGCGGCTCATCGCGTCCGCGAACGCGCGATCCTCCGACGACGGTTCGGTAAACAGCACGTCGTAGACGACCGCGGCCGGCTGCGCGCGCGCCAGCGTATCGAGCAGCCGCGCATGCACGTCGCGCGGCCACGGCCAGCGGCCGAGCGCGGATACGCTCTGGTTGTCGATGTCGACGACGACCACGTCGGGCGACAGCGGCAGGCTGCGCAGCATCAGCAGCCGGTCGTAGATCAGCCCGTCGACGCTCGACGACAGGCGGCCGAGCGCGCACACGAGAATCACCGCGATCCCGAGGCAGCCGATCGCGATCCATTCGATCAGGAAACGGCGGCCGAGGTGCCGCCGCGGAGAAACGGAGTCGGGTTTCATGCGCCGCGGATCAGCGCGACAACGTGAACGCGCTGACCGGACTGGTCTTCTCGTAGAACTTGCCGCCTTCGAATTCCTCGACGGTCACGGCCCAGAAATAGTCGCCCGGCGGCAGGTGCGCGACGGTGATCTGGCGCGCGTGCAGGCCCACCTGGTCGACGACCGGCGCGCTCAGGTCCTTCGAGCGCGACAGCACGAACCGGTAACGCGCATTCTTGCCCGAGCCGTTCGGCGACCAGCGGAACTCGTACCCGCCCGCGCCCTGCGACGCGCTCGCGTCGAGCCCCATCACGCGGCGTTCGAACGCATAGGTGCGCGGCAGCCCCTCGAGGCCGTTCGCATCGATCGCGGCGATCCGCACGAAGTAGTTGCCGTTCGGCACGTCGCGGAACACCGCGCGCGGCGAATCGGTGCGCGTTTCGCGGAACAGGTCGAGCAGCCCCGCATCGTGCGCGAGCTGCACGCGATACGCATGCGCCTGCGCGAGCGGCGTGACGTCGAATGCGACGTCGGGCTCGTCCTGCACCTTGTCGGGATGTGCGAGCGCGGGGGCGCCCAGCAGCTGGACGGGCGCGCCGACCGCGCCGGACGACGTCGCGACGCTGCCGAAATTCGCATGCACGAGCGTCGCGTCGGCCGGCTGCCGGCCGCCCGCGACGCCGACGGTGCCATCGAGCACTTCGACACGCGTCGTCGCAGTGCCGGCCGCGTCGTAGTTCACGCGAAAGCGCGTGCCGCGCACGCCGGCCACGACCGACGGCGAGCGGATCTGGAAGCGGTCGTCGCGTTTCTTCAGGTGGGTGACTTCGCTGTCGACCGAGCCGCGCGTGAGTTCGAACTCGCGATCGAGCGTGCCGGTCAGCACCGTGCGGCGCAGCGACTTCAGGTCGAGCTGGCTGTCGGGCGGCAGGCTCATGTGCGTGCCGTCGGCCAGCTCGATCGTCACGAAGCCGTTCGGGCCGGTGCGCACGCGATCGCCTTCGGCGAGCGTCGCATCGTTCGCGAGCGGCGCGAAAGCCGCGCCGGACGCACGCTCGGCCGTGCCCTGCACCGCGATCACGCGCGCGGTGAGCTTTTCCTTGCGCAGGCGCGCGACCGGCAGCTTCAGCGCGATGCCGGGCTGCAGGTGCTTCGGCGCCGGCACGCCGTTGATCTGCTGGAGCAGTTGCCAGTCGTCCGCGCCCTGCAGGTAGCGCGCGGCGACGTCGTACAGCGTGTCGCCGGCCTGCGTGCGATAGACGACCGTCTTGCCCACGGCGGCGGCCGGCTGCGCCGCGGCCTGCTGCGCCGCGAACACCAACGCGACCGCGCAGGCCGCGCGCAGCGCTGCCGTACCCAGGTTCGCCGTGCGCTGCGTGATTCGCGTCGTCACTCCGGTTCCCCCTGGCCGACCCGTTCGAGCCGGTAGCCGTACCCGTAGATCGGCGCGAGACGGTAGCCGTTCTCGGGCCGCAGGCCGAGCTTGGTGCGCAGCATCGAAATGTGCGTATCCATCGTGCGCGACGGAATGTCGGTCGCCTGCTTCCACACGAGGTCGAGAATGTGCGCGCGCGACAGCGGCCGGTCCAGATGCTGGAACAGCAGCAGCGCGAGCTCGAATTCCTTTTGCGTGAGGCTCACGGCCTTGTCGCCGACGTACGCCTGCTTCAGGTTCACGTCGAAACGGAACTGATCGAATTCGCGGATGGTCGCCTCGGCGTTGACCGGATACGCGCGGCGCAGCAGCGAACCGATGCGCGCGCGCAGGATCGGGCCGGACACCGGCTTGACCACGTAATCGTCGGCGCCGGCGTTGAGGATCTGCGTGATCCCCGCCTCGTCGTCGCGGCTCGTCATGAAGATGATCGGCAGGCTGTGCTCGGTCTGGTTGGCGCGCACCCACTTGAGCACTTCCTCGCCGGACATGTCGGGCACGTTCCAGTCGAGCACCAGCAGATCGAACGTCTCGCGCTGCAGGCGCTTCTTCAGGGCCTTGCCTTCCTTGAACGCATAGCACGTATGGCCAACGGCCGTCAGCGTTTGACTGACGAAATCCGTCTGGGCCGGATCGTCATCCAGTACAGCAATTCTCATAGCACCCCGCAAATCGAAGTCGATTCGTCCATTCGGCTCCCGCGCCTGCCCCGGGCCGCGCAGCGTGCGCGCGGCGCCGGATACCGGCCAGCGAGCCGTCGTTCGCCGCTCGCGCCACCTGCGCAAACCGGCGACCCCGGCTAAATATCTCAAAAACGGGGCACGGACGAACCGGCGATTTCATCATAGTAGTATGAAATTCGCCAAGAAATTGCGCGGACTATCGCCCTTTCTTCGAATAATCCTTTCTGTTGCGCAACCGGACGCCTAATCGGCGCCCGCGATGCCGGCCACCGGCTCGGCAAAATCATCGGTCGGCATCCGTGGCGACGGCGGCTCCGACAGCGGCGGTTGCGCCAGCATCCGCTGCAGCTGGTCGCGCACGCGCTCCCACGCATGGGCCGCGTAGTCGGGCTGGCCCGCCGCCCATGCCTGCGCCAGATCGAACACGCGTTCGATCGTTGCGCCACAGTAGGTCGGGCCCGAGCCGTCGTCCCGCGCGGCGTCGCGCAGCCGTTCGTCGAGCCACTCGGCCAGCCACGGCATTTCGGCCGCGGCCGAATCCGCATATGCCTCCAGCGCGGCACGCGCGTGGCGGTCCTGCTGCGGATCGAGCTCGATCCGGCTCAATTCCGAGGTGCGCACGGGCGCGATGCTTTCCGCTCCGGACGGACTTCGAAGGGTCCCTGGTCTGAAGGACATGTCCTCTCCCCGTTGTACGACGGTAGCGTCAGGCATGGCCCCCGAGCCCGCCGTGCGACGTACCGTGGCCGGCGCCTCCGCTGGGAGCGGACGACCGGCCGGGTCAGTATACGCAGCCGGTCACGCAATGAGGTTTAAGAATTGTCAGAGAGGGACGCCCGGTTAGGGAGGCCCGGTTAGGGAGGCCCGGTTAGGGACGCCCGGTTAGGGACGCCCGGCCAAGGGGGCAACCGGCTTGGGGCGGTCGGCCAGGCGCGACTGCCGAGGCGCGGCCGGCCGGCAGCCCGGCGGCACCGCGGGACGTGCGATGCGTGCCTTCAGCGGCGGCGCATCAGAAACACGAAGGTCTTGTCCTGCGTCGTCGATTCGACGATCTCGTTGCCCGTCTGCTTCGCGAACGCGGCGAAATCGCGCTGCGAGCCCGGATCGGTCGCGAGCACCTTGAGGATCTGCCCGCTCTCCATATCGGCAAGCGCTTTCTTGGCACGCAGGATCGGCAACGGGCAATTGAGCCCGCGCGCGTCCACTTCCTTGTGAATCTGCATCGGCTGTCGACCTTCGAATGACGCGCCACACACGGCGCGGGAGGAAGCCGCGATTTTACCGCAGCGCCGCCGCGCCTGCCCGGCCGCCCACGGCCCCGCGCCCGCCGGCAGCCGGCTCACGCGCCGGAGAAGCCGCCCGCGAGCCGCTCGCGCAAGTGGCGCACCAGCGCGCGCACCGCGCTCGGCACGACCGGGCTGTACGGACGAATCGCGAAAATATGGTCGCCGAACGCGCCCGACGGCCGCCAGCCGTCGAGCAGCGCGACGAGCCGGCCGGCGTCGAGATCGCGCCTCGCGCTGAAATCGGGCAGCAGCACGATGCCGAGCCCGCCGAGCGCGGCCTCGCGCATCGCCTCGCTGTTGTTCGCCGCGAAACTGCCGCGCACCGGCACGCTCACGCGCTGGCGCCGGCGGCCGTCCGGCTCGAAGCTCCACGCGGCCGGCTCGTTGTCGCGCAGGTAGCACAGGCAGCTGTGATCGACGAGTTCGCTCGGGTGGCGCGGCGCGCCGCGCGCGTCGAGATAGTCGCGGCTCGCGACCAGCAGCGAACGCGTGTCGCACAGCTTCCACGCGACGTGGGTCTGCGGCGCGGTGGTGGTATGGCGAATCGCGAGGTCGAAGCCTTCCTGCGTCAGCGAATGCAGGCGGTCCGACAGGTCGAGCTCGATCTGCACGCCCGGATGCTGGCGCAGGAAATCGGGCAGGTGCGGCACGACCTGCTGGCGCCCCAGCGCGACCGGCACCGTCACGCGCAGCAGCCCGCGCGGCTCGCCGGCGAGATCCTTCACCCGCGCGAAATGCTGGCCGATCGACTCGAACGCGTCGCGCGTGCTGTCGACCAGCGTCTGGCCCGCATCGGTGAGCCGCACGCTGCGCGTGGTGCGGCGCACGAGCGGCACGCCGGCCGCCTTTTCGAGATCGGCGATGCGCTGGCTCATCGCGGCCTTGCTGATGCCGAGCCGCTGCGCGGCAGCCGTGAAACTGCCTGCGGCGGCCAGCACCGTCAGCGAATGGATATGCGGCCAGAGCGCCTGGACATTTTGCTGATTCATCCACTGATTATTCAGAATTCTGAACAGTGAATCAAGTTTCGCGGCCTTCTCCCACCCTGCCGGTTTCCCTAGACTAGGCGCTGTTGCCCCTCATCCCCAGGAGACACGCATGACCACGGTTCCCGCCTATACGTCCGACGCCGACGTCGGCCACTACCTCGACGGCGCGCCCGTCGCCGGCCGCAGCGGCCGCTTCCAGGACGTCTTCAATCCGGCGCTCGGTCGCGCGGTGCGGCGCGTCGCGCTGGCCGACAACGACGAAGTCGAACGGGCCGTCGCGTCGGCCCACGCGGCGTTCCCGGCCTGGGCCGACACGCCGCCGATCCGCCGCGCGCGCGTGCTGCACCGCTTCCTGCAGCTGATGAACGAGCACCGCGACACGCTGGCGGCGATCATCACGGCCGAGCACGGCAAGGTGTTCTCGGATGCACAGGGCGAAGTCGCGCGCGGCATCGACATCATCGAATTCGCGTGCGGCGTGCCGCAACTGCTGAAGGGCGACTTCACCGACCAGGTCAGCACCGGCATCGACAACTGGACGATGCGCCAGCCGCTCGGCGTCGTCGCGGGCATCACGCCGTTCAACTTCCCGTGCATGGTGCCGTGCTGGATGTTCCCGGTCGCGCTCGCGACGGGCAACACGTTCGTGCTGAAGCCGAGCGAGCGCGACCCGTCGGCCGCGCTGTTCATCGCCGACCTGCTCACGCAGGCCGGCCTGCCCGCCGGCGTGTTCAACGTCGTGCAGGGCGACAAGGGCGCGGTCGATGCCCTCCTCGACCACCCGGACGTGCAGGCCGTCAGCTTCGTCGGCTCGACGCCGATCGCCGCCTACGTGCAGCAGCGCGCGGTGCAGTCGGGCAAGCGCGTGCAGGCGCTCGGTGGCGCGAAGAACCACCTCGTCGTGATGCCCGACGCGAACCTCGAGCAGGCGGTCGACGCGCTGATCGGCGCCGCGTACGGCTCGGCCGGCGAGCGCTGCATGGCGATCAGCATCGCAGTGCTGGTGGGCGACGTGGCCGACAGGATCGTGCCGGCCGTGGCCGAACGCGCGCGCAAGCTGGTGATCGGCGACGGGATGTCGCCGGAAGTCGAGATGGGCCCGATCGTCACCGGCGAAGCGCTCAAGCGCATCGAAGGCTATATCGAGCAAGGCGTGAACGAAGGCGCGCAACTGGTGGTCGACGGCCGAGGGCTGCGCGTGCCGGGCCGCGAGGCCGGCTTCTTCACGGGCGGCACGCTGTTCGACCACGTGAGCCCCGACATGCGGATCTACAAGGAAGAGATCTTCGGGCCGGTGCTCGGCTGCGTGCGCGTGAAGGATTTCGGCGAGGCGGTCGACCTGATCAACGCGCACGAGTTCGGCAACGGCGTGTCGTGCTTCACGAGCGACGGCGGGATCGCGCGCGAATTCGCGCGGCGCATCCAGGTCGGCATGGTCGGCATCAACGTGCCGATTCCGGTGCCGATGGCGTGGCACGGCTTCGGCGGCTGGAAGAAGAGCCTGTTCGGCGACATGCACGCGTACGGCGAGGAAGGCGTGCGCTTCTACACACGCCAGAAGTCGGTGATGCAGCGCTGGTCGTCGAGCATCGGCAAGGGCGCCGAATTCGCGATGCCGACCGCGAAGTAAGCCGGCCGGTGCGCCCTCCGCCGATCCGTTCGGCGGGCGGCGCACCGGCAGTCGGGATCAACCGGCCTTCGTGCCGTGCGCGCCGTCGGCGGTCGGCAGGTACGACAGCTCCAGCCGGTACGCGAGCGCGACGAACAGGCTCTGCGCGAGACCCATCGTGGCCGTCAGCGCGCGGAAACCGAACGTCGCGCTGTCCTGCACCATCAGCGTCACTTCCGCTTCCCGCGCGAGCGGGCTCATCCGGCTGTCGGTGATCGCGATCAAGCGTGCGCCGCGCTGCGCGGCCTGCTGCGCGACCTGCACGGTCTCGTCCGCATACGGCATGAACGAGATCGCGATCATCACGTCGCCCTTGCGCACCGAGCGGATCTGGCCGAGATGCATGCTGCCGAGCGCGTCGAACAGCCCGATGCGCTTGTCGGTGTGCTGCAGCGCATAGTCGAGATACACGGCGATCGGAAACGCGCGCCGCGACCCGGCGATCCAGATCGCCTGCGTATCGGCGAGCAGGTCGACGGCCTGCGCGAGTGCCTGCGAGTCGAGCGTCTGCCGCAACTGCTGCATCCCGGCAATGCTGCCCTTGATGAATTCGTCAGCGATCTGTTCGGGCTGCAGGCTCGACGAGCCGGCCTCGATCACGTCGCGCAGCCGCAGGTTGTACGCGCGCCCCGGCGCGATCTGCTGCGCAAGCCCCTCGCGGAACAGCCGCTGCATCTCGGAGAAGCCGGAGAAGCCGAAGTGCTTCGCGAAGCGCACGACGGCCGACGGCTGGACGCCGCAGGCTTCCGCGAGCGACTGGATGCCTTCCAGCCCAAGCTGGTCCCGATGCGTTTCCACGTGGCGCGCGATCACCTTCAGGCGATTGCTGAGGCCGTCGTACTCCTGCGTCAGGTGCTGCAGGAACGCCTCGACGGTGGCGGGAGGTTTCTCGGATGAGCTCATCGGATAGCGCGAAGTTGACGGCCCCGATGCGCGCGCGGCTGGCCGGCGCGGCCCGGGGCTCGACTGGATACATGCATGAAGGGCGAATTTAATCACGTTTGCGGCACGACCCGCGCCGCCGGCTCGCTCCCACGCGCTCGGTCATCACTTGCACACGCTCCACGGCAAGACTGGAAACGATTGTCCAACGCGCTCGCGGCGTCGTAAAGATCAGGGTGTCTACCGAGGCCGGCTGCCGCGACAAACCACGACGGAGCGCGGCGCAGCCGGCGTGCCCGATTCAACGATAGTCGACCCACACGCTGCCCGCATCGGCGGAACGCACGCAATTCTCGACCCAGCGCACGCCCTCGGCGCCCGCGTGGACGTCCGGAATGCGGATGGCCTTCACCGCCGCGGCGTCGCCGCGATCGGCCGCATCCATCGCGAGTGCAAACCGCGCGTACAGGTTCGACCATGCCTCGAACAGCCCTTCCGGGTGCCCGGCGCCGATGCGGTCTTCGCGCGTGGCGTTCGGACGCAGGTACGGCATCCCGCGATCGAGCACCTGCGCGGGCTGCCCCTGGATTTCGTAGCGCAACTGGTTCGGATGCTCGTCCCACCATTCGACGCTCGCCTTCGAGCCGATCACGCGCACCTTCTGCCCGTGCATCGAACCGGCGTTCACCGCGCTCGACCACACGTAGCCGATCGCGCCGGTGTCGTACTCCATGATCGTGAACGCGTTGTCCTCGAGCGGCGCGCGGCTCTTCACGAAGCTCTGCCGCGAACACATCAGCCGGCGGATCTTCAGTTCCGGCGCCATCACCTCGGAGATGTACAGCGGATGCGTGCCGATGTCGCCGAGCACGTAGCTCGGGCCGGCGAACTTCGGATCGACGCGCCAGCGCGCGGCCGCGCTCGCGGCCTCGACGCCTTCACTGTGGAAGCCGTGCGCGAACTGCATCTGCACGATGCGGATCTCGCCGAGGTCGCCGCGCGCGATCATCTCGCGCGCCTGCTCGATCATCTGGTGTCCGGAATAGCCGTACGCGACGCCGACGATCCGGTTTTTCTCGACCGACAGGCGCTGCAGCGCCTCGGCCTCCTCGGTCGTGAAGCACAGCGGCTTCTCGCAGACCACGTGCAGCCCGGCGTTCAGCGCGGCGCGGCAGATCTCGAAGTGCGTGTTGTTCGGCGTCGCGATCGACACCGCGCGGATGCCGTCCGGGCGACGCGCCTCGGCGTCGAACATCGTCGCGTAGTCGGGATAGCAGCGCTCGGCCGCGACGCCGAGCTTCACGCCGAACTGGCGGCCGCGCTCGGGATCGATATCGAATGCGCCGGCAACCAGCTGGAAGCTGCCGTCGCGCAGCGCGGCCGACCGGTGGCTGTAGCCGATCTGGCTGCCGAGCCCGCCGCCGACCATGCCCCAGCGAATCGAATGGCCAAGCAGAATCTGTCCGTCAATCATGATGGTGGTGTTCCTGGTGCGGGTTCAGGGGATCATGCAAAACCGGCCGACGCGAGAAACGCGCGGCTCGCGGCGACGTCGCGCAGGCTCGTGCCGGCGTTGCGCGGGTCGCGCTCCTGTTCGATCGTGATGTAGCCGGCGTAGCCGATGTCGTCGAGCGCGCGGCGGATCGCCTGGTAGTCGAGCACGCCGGTGCCGATCGGGCACATCACGCCGCGCGCGCAGGCCGCGAAAAACGCGATGTGCTCGCCCATCACCGCGTCGTACACGGCTGCGTCGATATCCTTGAAATGCACGTAGTCGAGCCGTGCCGCATGGCGGCGCAGCCACGTTTCCGGGTCCATGCCCGAGTAATGCAGGTGGCCGGTGTCGAGACACAGGCCCGCCGTCTCGGCCGGAATGTCGGCGACGATCCGGTCGATCTCGTCCGCGAACTCGATGTAGCCGCCCGCATGCGGATGGATCACCGCGCGCACGCCGAACTCGTCGCGCGCGATGGTGGCGATCTGCCGGATATGGTCGACCATCCGCGCCCAGCGCTCGTCGGACAGCCGCGGCGCGCGATCGCCGTGGCCGGCCGCGTAGTCGCGTTCCTCGTGGCCCCAGTCCATCACGACCAGGTATGGCGCCGCGTAGCGCTGACCGTCCTGCGTTGGCAGCTTCGGCAACCGCGTGATCAGCGCGCAGATGTCGCGCGTCTGGCGCAGCAGGTTCGGCAGGTTCTCCGGCGACACGAGATCGTCGAAGATCGTACCGGCCGTGATGCTCAGGCGCTGGCGTTCGAGTTCGGCGCTCACCACGTCGAGATCGAGCGGGATGTAGCCGTACGGCCCGAGCTCGATACCCGAGTAGCCGGCCTGCGCGGCCTCGGCAAGCACATGCCGCCACGGCGGCAGGTGCGGGTTCTTCACGTCGTCGACGCCCCAGCAACACGGCGCGCAGCCAATCTTCATCGTCATGTCGGTCTCTCCGGCAGGTCAGCGACCGGTCAGCCGCGATAGAACGCGGGACGCTCGGCCATCGCGATCGCCTCGACCGCGCCGCTCTGCTGGGCCCGCACGCACGCGTCGGCCGCGACCGCCGCCGCGTAGCCGTCCCACGCGGACGGCCCGGTCAGCGCGCCCTGCCGCACGCCGTCGATGAACGCTTGCAGCTCGACGTCGTAAGACGCGATGAAGCGCTCCTTCCAGTCGGTCATGATCTCGACCGATTGCCGCGCCGCATGCTTGAGCCCGACGGCCGGCGGATCGGGCAGCTTCGCGATGCCCTGCTCGCCGACGACCTCGCACTGGATGTCGTAGCCGTACTGGCAGTTCACGAAGATCTCGACATCGATGCGCACGCCGCTCGCGGTTTCGAGCAGCACGATCTGCGGATCGGCGAGATGCGCGGATGCATGGCGCGTCTTCTTCGGATAGACGACCTGCGCGCTCGCATAGTCCTCGCCGAGCAGCCAGCGCAGCACGTCGAGCTCGTGGATCAGCGTGTCGGTAATCGCCATGTCGGTCGTGTAGCGCTCGCCGACCGACTGGTTGCGGTGCGCGCAATGCAGCATCAGCGGCGCACCGATCTGGCCGCTGTCGATCACGCGCTTGAGCGCGCGATAGCCTTCATCGTACGGCCGCATGAAGCCGACCTGCACGAGCCGCTTGCCGTGCGCGACTTCGGCTTCGACGATCCGCATGCAGCCGTCGGCCGTGACGGCCAGCGGCTTCTCGCAGAACACCGGCTTGCCGTGCGCAATCGCGTCGAGCACGAACGCTTCGTGCGTCGGCCCCCACGACGTGACGAGCACGGCCTGCACGTCGGCGGCCGCGACCACTTCGTGGCCGTCGCCGTAGATCTCGGCGTCGAGCCCGTACTTCGTCACCGCGTCGCGCGCCTGCTGCGGATCGATGTCGTTGACGGCCACGACGCGCGCGCCGGACAGCGTGCGGGTCAGTCTGCGAATGTGGTCCTGGCCGATCGCGCCGCAGCCGATCACGCCGATTTGCAAGGTCATGCAGTTCTCTCCAGTCGTTCGTTCATCAGCGGCGCGGCCCGTGCCGCGCCGGTCAGCAATCGGTCATCAGTCAGCGCGCGGTGCGATCGAAATGGCGATCGACGTAGCGCTGGATCGCGTCGCGCATGTAGCGCGACGACGCTTCCGCGCGGTCTTCCCACGCGAACACGCACGACGACATCACGCCGTCGAAGCCGGCGGCGCCGAGTGCGCGGAAAAACACGTCCCAATCGATCTCGCCCTGCCCGATGTCGAGATGCTGGTGCACGCGGATCTGGTTCGAGCCGGGCGGGTTCACGATGTAGCGCAACTGGCTGCTCTTGCGGTGGTCGAACGTGTCGGCCACGCGCACGTGCGCGAGGATCGGCGCGGCCTGCGCGATCATCGCGGCCATGTCGTCGCCGTAGTAGAACGTGTGCGGCGCGATATACGACAGCTTCAACGACGGCGAATCGAGATTCGTGACGATGTCGATCGCCGGCTGCAACTGCTCGATCCAGTCCTCCGGATGCGGCTCGACCGACAGCACGATACGTTCGCGCTCGAGGATCGGCAGCAGTTCGTCCATCGAGCGGAACCACGCGGCCTCGCACAGCTCCTTCGGGTTCGCGCCCGGCCGCTCGCCGACCGAGCGCTCGGGCGACGCGCCGCGCCCGAACTCCGACACCATCAGCGGGCACTCCATCTCGACTGCCACCTCGATCGCCTTCTTCCAGCAGCGCACCGCCCATTGCCGCTCGTCGTCGAACGGGCTCGCCCAGCGGTACATCGGCTGCAGCGACGCGAGGCCCACGCCGCTCGCGCGCAGCGCCTGGCGGAATGCGGCCATGCGCTCGCGGGTCGCGCGCGGCATCACCCACCAGTCGAGAAAGTCGCTGCGCGGCGACAGCTCGATCTGGTCGTAGCCGAGCTCGGCCACCGCGTGCGGCAGCCGGTCGAGCGGCAGGTGGCGAATCATGTAGGGGTCCAGTGCGATCTTCATCTTCTTCCTGGGCAGTTTCGTGGTTTCGACAGGGTTGGAGTCGATCAGCGACGCGACTTCTTGTTGCGGTACTGATCGGCGATCACGGCCGCGACGATGATCGCGCCCTTGACCATCTCCTGGTAGTACGCGTCGATGCGGATGAACGTGAAGCCCGACGTCATCACGCCGAGGATCAGCACGCCGATCACGGTGCCCGTCACGCGGCCGAGGCCGCCCGACAGCGACGTGCCGCCGATCACGACGGCCGCGATCGCATCGAGCTCGTACATCACGCCCATGCCCGACTGGCCGGAGATCGCGCGCGCGGCCGTCACGGTGCCGGCGATCCCGCTCAACAGACCCGCGATCGCGTAGACGAAAATCAGGTGCCGCGTGACGTTGATGCCCGACACGACGGCCGCATGGCGGTTCGCGCCGATCGCGTAGGTGTACTTGCCGAAGCGCGTGTAGCGCAGCACGATGTGGAAGATCGCGGCCACCACCAGGAAGATGATCACCGGATTCGCCCCTGCGCCGATCGCCGCGAACGGGTCGGTCAGCATCGATACCGGCATCCCGTTGGTGAACCACTTCGCGAAGCCGCGCGCGGCGACCATCGTGCCGAGCGTCGCGATGAACGGCGGGATGCCCGTCAGCGCGATCAGCGTGCCGTTCAGCAGGCCCACCAGCAGCCCGACGCATACGCCGGCCAGCACCGGCCAGATGACCGGCAGGTCGGTGAGGTGCGGAAACACCGCGCGCGGGAAGTCGGACACCTGCGCGAGGCTCGCCGACACGACGGCGGCCGCCGCGACGACCGACCCGGACGACAGGTCGATCCCGCTGGTGATGATCACGAGGTTCACGCCGACCGCGATGATGCCGATCACGGCCATCTGCAGCACGATGATCTCGAGCCGCTCGGCATTGAACAGGAAGCTCTGGCCGACGACGATCCAGCCGACGACCTCGAAGAACAGGCTGATGCCGACCAGCACCAGGAAGATGCTCAGTTCGGGCGGCCACTTCGCATGCCGCGACTTGAGTGTCATGGTCTGCGCATCCGCGACCGGGTTCAGGTTGCCCATTTCAGTTGTCTCCAATCTTGTTGCGGCTCAGCGCGACGCGAGATCCATGATGCGGACCTGGTCGGCGTCCTTGCGATCGACGATGCCGGTCATGCGCCCTTCGTGCATCACCATCACGCGATCGCTCATCCCCAGCACTTCCGGCATTTCCGACGAGATCATCAGCACCGCGACGCCCTTGCCGACGAGCGCGCTGACGAGCCGGTGGATCTCGGCCTTCGCGCCGACGTCGATGCCGCGGGTCGGTTCGTCGAGGATCAGGATGCGCGGCTGCGTGAGCAACCATCGGCCGATCAGCACCTTCTGCTGGTTGCCGCCCGACAGGTTCTGGATTTCCTCGTGCAGCCCGGGCGACTTCACGCGCAGCATCCGGCTCATTTCCTCGCAGTCGCGCTTCAACTGCGCCTGCTGCACGAAATTGAACTTCACGTAGCGGCGGCTCAGCACCGCCGCTTCCATGTTCGCGAGCAGGTCGAGATTCAGGAAGCAGCCGGAATCCTTGCGGTCCTCGGTGAGAAACGCCATCCCGTGCTTCATCGCCTGTGCGGGCGTCGAAATACGCACCGGCTTGCCGTCGATGCGGATCTCGCCCGAGGTGGCCGGCACGACGCCGAACAGCGCCTCCGCGACATTCGAGCGCCCCGAGCCGACGAGGCCCGCGACGCCGAGGATTTCACCCGCGCGCAGCTCGAAGCTCACGTCGCGGAACACGCCGTCGACGCAGAGATCCTTCACCGACAGCACGACGTCGCCGATCAGCACGTCTTCTTTCGGGAACATCTGCGTGATCTCGCGCCCGACCATCATGCGGATGATGTCGTCGCGCGTGACGTCGCTCGACGCATGCGTGCCGATGTACTTGCCGTCGCGAAACACCGAGAACTCGTCGGCGATCTCGAACAGCTCGTTCATCTTGTGGGTGATGTAGACGATGCCCTTGCCCTGCTCGCGCAGCTGGCGAATGATGCGGAACAGGTGCGTGACTTCCTTGTCGGTCAGCGCGGAGGTCGGCTCGTCCATGATCAGCACGTCCGAGTCGAACGACACGGCCTTCGCGATCTCGACCATCTGGCGGCTCGCGACGGTCAGCGTGCGCACGTCGGTCTCCGGATCGATGTCGATCGACAGCCGCTCGAACAGCGCGGCCGTGCGGCGGCGCAGCTCGGCGTGATCGATCAGGCCGAAGCGGTTCTTCGGTTCGCGGCGGATCCAGATGTTCTCCGCGACCGTCATGTACGGCATCAGGTTGAGTTCCTGATGGATCATCGCGATGCCGCGGTCGAGCGCATCGAGCGGGCCGTTCAGCACGACCGGTTCGCCGTTGATCAGGATTTCGCCCTGGTCGGGCGTGTAGACGCCCGCGATGATCTTCATCAGCGTGGACTTGCCCGCGCCGTTCTCGCCCATCAGCGCATGCACGGTGCCGCGGCGCACGCGGAACTGCACGCCGTCGAGCGCGACGACGCCGGGAAAGGACTTGCCGACGCCGCGCACCTCGAGCACGCAGTCGGCCATGGGCGCACCGGACGAACCGGGCGCGGCGGACGACGCGGCCGGTGCGCTTTCGCTGGCCATCGAGCGCGCGATCCTGGCTGTAAACATGGACGTTCCTCGAAAATCGCGCGCGAACCCGGTCGCGCCGGGCCCGCGCAGTTCAGCGGAAAAACCGGTCAGTGCTTCGCGTACTGGTTCATGTTCTCCGGCGTCACGAGTTCGAACGGCACGTTCACGTAGCGATCGACCGGCTGCTTCTTCGCGAGCTTGAGCGCCGCGGCCACCGCCTGCGCGCCCTGCCCGGTCGCGTTCTGGTAGACCGACACCTTCAGCTCGCCGGCCTTCATCGCCGCGAGGCCGTCCGGCGTCGCGTCGATACCGGCGACGACCGTCTTCGGCGTGAGCTTGCGCGCGGCCTTCAGCGCGTTGATCGCGCCGATCGCCATTTCGTCGTTGTTCGACACGATCGCGTCGAACTTCGTCCCGGAGCTTAGCCAGTTCATCGTGATGTCCTGGCCCTGTGTGCGGCTCCACTTGCCTTCGCGCTTGTCGACGATCTTCATGCCCGAGCATTCCTTCGTCGCGATCACGTCCTCGATGTCCTTGGTGCGGGCGCGCGCCGATTCGTTGGACAGCTCGCCCATTAGCACCAGGAGATCGCCCTTGCCGCCGAGCAGCTTGCACACCTGGCGCGCCTGCAGCGTGCCCGACTGCTTTTCGTCGGACGCGACGACCGCGACGCCGGCCGGCAGCTTGTCGAAGTCGACCGGCTTGCGGTTCACGTAGATGAGCGGGATCTTCGCCGCGGTCACCATCTTCGTGATCTTCGGCGTCGCGTCGGTATCGACCGGATTCACGATGATCGCGTCGACCTTCTGCGCGATCATGTTCTGGACCTGGCTCAACTGCTTGCCGACGTCATTGCCGCCGTCCTCGATCTGCACCGTCGCGCCGTCCTTCTTCGCCGAATCGGCGATGCTGTTGCGCAGGATGGTCAGGAACGTGTCGTCGAACGATGCCATCGTCACGCCGATCTTCTCGGCATGCGCGAGCGGCGCAGCCAGGATCGCGGCGGCCGCGACGGCCATCAGCTTGGTCTTCATGATCAATCTGTCTCCTCATCTCCGGGGGGCGGAAGACGGCGCGTTGCGCGCCGCCGGGCCGAGTCCGATCTGGTCCGATCGGGACTGAAGCATCCGGATGAAACTGTAGATCACTTCCTCGAAAATTTGGAAATTTATTTCTACGTGATTTCACCTAGGGAACTGTATTTCCAAAAAGTCTAGACTCCGTTCCGTAGCCCGACTCCCGGTGGCAGGCAGCCTCGTGTCGTGCGGCATAGGCCGCGGACAGTCGCCACCGGATCGGTCCCCTAATCTGCCGGCAGCGCCGAACGCCGGCCGCGAGCGTGACACGTGATATGAGCCTGCTGAACTTTCCGAGTGACCGCCCCATCGATCTCGCCTGCCTCGGCCGCGTGGCCGTGGATCTCTATGCGCAGCAGTACGGCAGCCGCCTCGAGGACGCGCGCAGCTTCCAGATGTATCTCGGCGGCTCGTCGGGCAACGTCGCGTTCGGCGTCGCGCGGCTCGGGCTGAAGACCGCGATGATTTCGCGCGTCGGCGACGAGCAGATGGGCCGCTTCCTGCGCGAGACGCTCGAGCGCGAAGGCTGCGACACGAGCCAGCTGCAGACCGACCGCGAGCGCCTCACCGCGCTGGTGCTGCTCGGACTGAAGGATCGAGATACGTTCCCGCTGCTGTTCGTGCGCGAGAACTGTGCGGACATGGCCGTGCGCGCCGACGAGATCAGCGAGGATTTCATCGCCGGTTGCCGCGCACTGGCGATCACCGGCACGCATCTGTCGACGCCGGGCACGCGCGAGGCGTCGCTGACTGCGCTCGGATATGCGCGCCGCCACGGCGCCGTGCGCATCCTCGACATCGACTACCGGCCGGTGCTGTGGGGGCTGACCGCACGCGGCGCCGGCGAAAACCGCTACGTGCCCGACGCGCAGGTGACACGGCAACTGCAGCAGGTGCTCGGCGAATTCGACCTGCTGGTCGGCACCGAGGAGGAATTCCTGATCGCGGGCGGTGTGCCGCACGACCTGATCGGGTCGTTGCAGGCGGTGCGCGCGATCACGAACGCGACGCTGGTCGTCAAGCGCGGCGCGCTCGGCTGCTGCGTGATCGAAGGCGACATTCCGGCCGGCATCGACGCTGCGCCGACCTTTCTCGGCGAGCGCGTCGAAGTGCTGAACGTGCTCGGTGCGGGCGATGCGTTCCTGTCCGGCCTGCTGTCGGGGTTGCTGCGCGGGTGCGACTGGGCCGAATCGACGCGCATCGCGAACGCGTGCGGCGCGATCGTCGTGTCGCGCCATGCGTGCTCGGCCGCGATGCCGACGCCGGCGGAACTCGCGCACTGGTTCGACGGCAGCCGCAATCCGCAGGTCGACGCCGACCGCACGCTCGCGCACCTGCATCGCGTGACGGTGCCACGCCGCGAATGGGACGACCTGTGCGTGATGGCGTTCGACCATCGCAGCCAGTTCTACGAGCTGGCGGTGCAGGCCGGCGCGGACGAAGCGCGGATCAAGACGCTGAAGCGCCTGCTGGTGCGTGCGGTCGAACAGGTCGAGCGCGATCGCGGCATCGCCGGCCACGTCGGCGTGCTGATCGACGGCGGCGCGTACGGCAGCGACGCGCTCGCGTCGGCCACCGGGCGCGGCTGGTGGGTCGGCCGTCCGGTCGAGCTGCCGGGCTCGCGGCCGTTGCGGTTCGACGACACGCGCTCGGTCGGCTCGTCGCTCACGCACTGGCCGACCGAACAGGTCGTGAAGTGCCTCGTCCACTATCACCCCGACGACCCCGTCGACCTGCGCGTCGAGCAGGAGCAGCGCGTGCTGGAACTGTGGGAAGCCACGCGTGCGAGCGGCAACGAGCTGCTGCTGGAAATGATTCCGCCGCGCGCGGTCACGCCGGCCGGCACCGAGGACGACGCGGTGCTGCGCACGATCGCGCGCTTCTACAACCTCGGCGTGAAGCCCGAATGGTGGAAGCTCACGCCGCTCACCGCCGACGGCTGGGCGCGGCTCGCCGCGCTGATCGCCGAGCGCGACCCGCACTGCCGCGGCGCGGTGATCCTCGGGCTGAACCAGCCGCTGCAATACCTCGTCGACAGCTTCCGCTCGGCGACCAACCCGATCGTCAAGGGCTTCATGGTCGGGCGCACGCTGTGGGCCGATGCGTCGCTGAACTGGTTCGCGGGCCGGATCGACGATCAGGCGCTGATCGACGAAGTGGCCGGCAACTTCGCGCAACTGGTCGACGCGTGGCTGGGCCGCCGTACCGCCGCGCGCGCCGCCGCGGCCTGATGCCCGTGTTCGTGACGACCACCCGACTTCTCTCTATCGACCGACGATGACCACCACCGTAAGACTGACCGTCAGCCAGGCGCTCGTGCGCTACCTGGCCGCCCTGCGCGCCGAAGTCGTCCAGCCCGACGGCCGCACCGAGATCCTGCCGTACTGCGGCGGCGTGTTCGCGATCTTCGGCCACGGCAACGTGGCCGGGCTCGGCGAAGCGCTGCACGCGGAGAAAGACCGGCTGCCGACGTTTCGCGCGCACAACGAGCAAGGGATGGCCAATGCGGCCGTCGCGTTCGCGAAAGCGAATTTCCGCCAGCGGATGATGGCCGCGACGTCGAGCATCGGCCCCGGCGCGACCAACATGCTGACCTCGGCCGCGCTCGCGCACGTCGGCCGCTTGCCGCTGCTGCTGCTGCCCGGCGACGTGTTCGTGTCGCGGCTGCCCGACCCGGTGCTGCAGCAGGTCGAGGATTTCGAACAGGGCGACGTCAGCGCGAACGACTGCTTCCGGCCCGTGACGCGCTACTTCGACCGCATCACGTCGCCCGAGCAACTGCTCGTCGCGCTGCCGCGCGCGATCCAGGTGATGACCGATCCCGCGCAATGCGGGCCCGTGTGCCTCGCGCTGCCGCAGGACGTGCAGACCTTCGCGTACGACTGGCCCGAGGATTTCTTCGCGCCGCCGCTGATCCGGATGCGCCGGCCGCCGGCCGACGCGCTCGAACTCGCCGATGCGCTCGACGTGCTGAAGGCCGCGAAGAAGCCGCTGATCGTCGCCGGCGGCGGCGTGCTGTACAGCCAGGCGTGGGATGCGCTGCGCACGTTCGCCGACACGCACGGCGTGCCGGTCGCCGAATCGCAGGCCGGCAAGGGCAGCCTCGCGTGGGATCACCCGCTGAACCTCGGCTCGATCGGCGTGACGGGCTCGCCCGCCGCGAACCGCGCGGCCGCGCAGGCCGACGTCGTGTTCGCGGTCGGCACGCGGCTGCAGGATTTCACGACCGGCTCGCACGCGCTCTACGGCGACGCGACGCTGCTGAGCCTGAACGTGCAGCCGTTCGACGCGGGCAAGAAGCGCGGCCGGCAACTGGTGGCCGATGCGCGCACCGGCCTCGGGCAACTGTCGGCCGCGCTGGCCGGCTGGCGCGCCGACGCGGCGTGGACCGCCGCGAACCGCGACCAGGCCGCCGCGTGGAACGCACGCGTGACGGACCTGACCACCCGGATTCCGAAGGACACGCTGCCGTACGACGCCGAAGTGATCGGCGCGGTGCGCGACTCCGCGGCCGACGCGGGGCGCGACAGCGCGCGCGACGACCTGGTCGTGTGCGCGGCCGGCACGCTGCCGGCCGAACTGCACAAACTGTGGCGCAGCGGCGTACCGGGCAACTACCACATGGACTATGCGTATTCGTGCATGGGCTACGAAGTCGCGGGCGGCCTCGGCGCGAAGCTCGCGCGGCCCGAGCGCGAAGTGATCGTGATCGTCGGCGACGGCTCGTACATGATGCTCAACGCCGAACTCGCGACCTCCGTGATGCTCGGCCGCAAGATCATCGTCGTGATCCTCGACAACCGCGGCTACGGCTGCATCGAGCGGCTGCAACTCAATTGCGGCGGCGCGAGCTTCAACAACATGCTCGACGACTGCGTGCCCGAAGGCGGCGAACGCTCGACGATCGACTTCGCGATGCATGCACGCGCGATGGGCGCCGAAGCCGTGCACGTGCGCGACATTGCCGAGCTGCGCCACGAAATGAAGCGCGCGCGTGCGGCGACGACCAGTCAGGTGCTCGTGATCGACACCACGCACCAGCGCACGACCGACGACGGCGGCGCGTGGTGGGAAGTCGCGGTGCCGCAGGTGTCCGAACGCGCCGGCGTCGTGGACGCACACCGCGCGTATCTCGACGCGAAAAACCGCCAGCGGCGCTGATCCGCTCACCCTTTCCATCGGCCGCGCCGAGACAACACCATTCGAATCAAGGAAGCACGTCATGAGCTGGAACGTCCGCATCGGTATCAATCCCCTGTCGTGGATGAACGACGATCTGCCGTCGCTCGGCGGTGAGACGCCGCTCGAAACGGCGCTGAAGGAAGGCGCCGAAATCGGCTATGCGGGCTTCGAGCTCGGCAACAAGTTTCCGAAGACAGGCCCCGAACTGAAAGCGAAGCTCGCCGAATTCGGGCTCGTGTGCGTGTCGGGCTGGTATTCGGGCTTCCTCGCGGAGCTCGCGCCGGGCATGACCGACGCCGATGCGGTCGCCGCCGAAATCGAGCGCTGCCGCGCGCACATGACGAAGCTGCAGTACAACGACGTGAAAGTCGTCGTGTACGGCGAATGCGCGGGGACGATCCAGGGCAACATCGACACGCCGGTCGCGAAGCGGCCGCGTTTCGTCGACGACGCAGCGTGGCGGCGCTATGCGGCGCGCCTCGACGCGTTCGGCGCGCACCTGCTCGACACGTACGGCATCAAGCTTGCCTACCATCACCACATGGGCGCGTACGTCGAGTCGCCGGACGACGTCGACCGGCTGATGGCGCTGACCGATCCGGCGAAGGTGTTCCTGCTGTTCGACACCGGCCACGCGTATTTCGGCGGCGCGGCCGACCCGGTCGCGCTGCTGAAGAAGCACGTATCGCGCGTCGCGCACGTGCATTGCAAGGACGTGCGGCCGCAGGTCGTCAACCAGGCGCGCAACGACGGCTGGAGCTTTTTGAACGGCGTGATCAACGGCACCTTCACGGTGCCGGGCGACGGCGCGCTCGACTACGACGCGACGCTGCGCACGCTGAAGGACGCCGGCTACGAAGGCTGGCTCGTCGTCGAGGCCGAGCAGGACCCGGCCGTCGCGCCGAGCTATGCGTATGCGAAGAAAGGCTACGAATCGCTGCGCGCAATCGTCGACCGGTTGAGCGCGTGAGCCGGCACGAAGGCGCGTGAGCGCTCGAGCCCTATCCTATTGCGGAGACCCATTTCATGACGATTTCTCCCCTGCTGATCAAGGCATCCGCCGACCGCGAGATCTGCAACGTCACGCCCGAATCGGCCGGCTGGAAGCATGTCGGCTTTCGCGCGCTGCGCCTGAAGGCCGGCGACATCGAAACGCTCGACACCGGCACGCGCGAACTGTGCGTCGTGGTGCTGACGGGCACGGTGCGTGCCGAAGTCGACGGCGAAACCTACGATGCACTCGGCAAGCGCGACAGCGTGTTCGAGGACGTGTCTCCGGACGCGCTGTACGTACCGGGCGGCAAGCGCGTCACGCTGGTCGCGACGCGCGATGCGGAAGTCGCGCTGTGCACGGCGCCGTACGCGAGCGGCGACAAGCGCGTGCTGCGCCTCGACGGCGAGCGGATGCGCCGCTCGGTGCGCGGGCAAGGCACCAACACGCGCTACGTATGCGACATCCTGATGGGCGACAATCCGGCCGCCGACCGGCTGCTCGTCGTCGAAGTCGTCACGCCGGCCAGCCATTCGAGCAGCTATCCGCCGCACAAGCACGACCGCGACGCGGCGCCCGACGAGACGTCGCTCGAGGAAACCTATTACCACCGGATCGATCCGCCGCAGGGTTTCGCGTTCCAGCGCGTGTACACCGACGATCGCAGCCTCGACGAGGCCTGCGCGGTCGAGAACCATGACGTCGTGATGGTGCCGCGCGGCTATCACCCGGTGGTCGCGCCTCACGGCTACAACCTGTACTACCTGAACGTGATGGCGGGCCCGAGCCGCGCGTGGGCGTTCAAGAACGATCCCGCGCACGAGTGGATGCTCGACGCGGCGCCGAAACGTTGAAGTGCTGAAGAAGTGCTGACGTGCTGAAACGCCGAAGCACTGAATGGAACACGGGCCCTCGCGCGGCCCCTGACGATGCGACGCCCGGCACGCGCGTACCGCGCCGGCAACGCTACGGAGCCGCCATGGTGACGCCCCCCTTTCGCCTCGCACCCCACGCCTTCGACGACGACGCGTCGAACCCGGCGCTGCCGCACTTCAATGCGGCCGTCGCACGTCGAATGGGCGAAATCGCGGTCAACCTCGCGTCGCGACGCGGACTGCCGATCGCGGTCGGCATCGTCGGCGGGCATGCACCGCTGTTCTACTGCGCGCTCGACGGCAGCGGCGCGCACGACGGCGATGCGATCCGCCGCCGGCAGAACACGGTGCTGCGTTTCGGCCAGAGTTCGCTCGCGGTCGGCGCTTGCTTCCGGCGTGCCGGCTGGTCGCTGCGCTCGCAGGGCCTGTCGGACGACGACTATGCGCTCGACGGCGGCGGTGTGCCGTTGCGGGTCGCCGGGGCCGGCATCGTCGGCGCGATGACGATCGCGGGGCTCGGCTCCGAAGCCAATCACGCGCTCGTCGTCGAATGCCTGCGCTGGCACGTCGGCGCGAATGCGCTCGCAATGAGCGCGTAGCGGCGCGAACGGCGCACACGCACCGTTCGCGTGGACTGCGTGGATGCTCAGCGCAGCCCGCCGCTCGCGACGAGACGCTCGCCGGTCAGCCAACGTGCATCGTCCGACGCGAGAAATACGGCGACCGACGCGATGTCGTTCGGCTCGCCGAGGCGGCCGAGCGGCGTCTGGCTACGCACCTGTGCGTCCATATCGGAACCGATGATGCCCGCGCTGTGCGTGCCTTCGGTCACGACCATCCCCGGGTTGATCGCGTTCACGCGGATCTTGCGCGGGCCGAGTTCGAGCGCGAGCACGCCGGTGATCGCGTCGACCGCACCCTTCGTGCCGCTGTACACGGCGCTGGCCGGCGGCGTGATGCTGGTCACCACCGAGCTGATGTTGATGATGCTCGCGCCTTCGCCGAGATGCTTGACCGCGGCCTGCGTGGTCAGCAGCACGCCGAACACGTTCGTGTCGAACTGCCGGCGGTAGTGTTCCTCGGTGATCGCTTCGATCGGTGCGAATTCGTACACGCCGGAGTTGTTGACGAGCACGTCGAGACGGCCGTACGTGTCGATCGCGGTATCGACGATGCGCTGCGCATCGGCGGCCTTCGACACGTCGCCGCCGACCGCGACCGCGCGGCCGCCCGCTTCGGTGATCGCGCTCACGACCGCGTCCGCACCCGCCTTGCTGCTCGCGTAGTTGACGACGACCGCTGCGCCTTCGTCGGCCAGTGCCTTCGCGATTGCCGCGCCGATGCCCTTGGATGCGCCCGTGACGATCGCGACCTTGCCTGTCAGCTTGCTCATGATTTCATTCCTCAGTCCGAAGACGTTCGATGGATGGTGCCGGTTGCCGCGACGATGCGTTGACGCGTCGACGCGTTGTGAGGGCGACCGGCCTGACTGGCAATGTACGTTGCGGCACCGCAGCGATAAAGCGGCTCGATGCGAATTGACTGGCGGAGTTTGCCGAACAATCGACCGGACGCGGTCAGCCGGCGCTCAACCACGCATCGGCGACCTCGCCGCCCAGGCCGTCGAGCGCACCGTCGTAGACGATCCGTCCGCGCCCCATCACCGCGACGCGCCGCGCGAGCCTCGGTGCGAGCTGCAGCCGCTGCTCGATCAGCATGATCGCGACGCCGTCGGCCTGCAGCGCGGCGAGGCACGCGCCGACTTCGTTGACCGCGAGCGGCGCGAGCCCCTCGGCCGGCTCGTCGACGATCAGCACGCGCGGGCGCCCGGCGAGTGCGCGCACCAGCGCGAGCACCTGCTGCTCGCCGCCCGACAGCCGCCCGGCTTTCACGTCCGCGCGCGCGGCCAACAGTGGAAAACGCTCGAACAGACGATCGAGCGCCGTGCGTTCGGCGGCGCCGCTCGCGCCGCGCAAACCGAGCCGCAGGTTGTCGCGCACGCTCAGCAGCGGAAACACGTCGCGGCTTTCAGCCACGTAAGCAACGCCGCGCCGCGCGATCTCGAACGTGCGCGCCCCCGCGCATTCGGCGCCGGCGATGCGCACCGAGCCGGCCGTGCGTACGAGCCCCATCACGGCCTTCGCGAGTGTCGAGCGTCCCGAGCCGTTGCGGCCGAGCAGCGCGAGCGTCTCGCCCGGCGCGAGCGCGAGATCGACGCCGTCGAGCACGGGCTGCCTCCCGTACCACGCGCGCAGCCCGCGAATGTCGAGCACGGCGTTCATGCCGCGCCCTCGCCCAGGTACGCGGCGCGCACGCTCGGATCGGCGCGGATCGCATCGGGCGCGCCGGTCGCGACCACCGCGCCGCGCACGAGCACCGTGATGCGTTCGGCGAAACCGAACACCGCGTCCATGTCGTGCTCGATCATCAGCACCGTGCGGCCCTGCATCGTCGCACGGATCAGCGCGATCATCCGCGCCGCCTGCGCGCGGCTCATGCCGGCCGTCGGCTCGTCGAGCAGCAGCGTACGTGCACCGCTCGCGAGCGCGATCCCGAGATCGAGCGCGCGTTGCTCCGCATAGCTCAGTTCGCCGGCCGGCGTATCGCGCCGCGCGTCGAGGCCGATGTCGTGCAGCACGCGCGCGGCCGCGAGATCGACCGACGCCGATTCGCGCAGCCGGTTCCACCAGCGCCGCCGCTCGGCCGGCGCATGCAGCGCCGCGCAGCGCAGGTTGTCGAATACGCTGAGGCGCGCGAATGCGCTCGTCTGCTGGAAACTGCGGCCGATGCCGAGGCGGCTCGCGACGACCGGCCCGCGCCCGCGCAGCTCGACGCCGTGCAGCATGACGCGCCCGCGCGTCGGGCGCGTCGCCCCGGCGATCACACCGAACAGCGTCGACTTGCCCGCGCCGTTCGGCCCGATCAGCGCGTGGCGTTCGCCGGCCGCGATGCTCAGATCGACGCCGTCGAGCACGGTCTGCGCGCCGAAGCGCTGCACCACGCCGTGCAGCGCGATCGCGTTGCCGTTCATCGTGCGTCCTCCTGCGTGGCGACCGCCGCGCCGTGCCCGAGCCGCGCGCGCCAGCCCCACAGCAGCGTGCCGATGCCTGCCGCCGAAGCCGCGACGGCCCAGCCGACCGGCGTATCGGCGTCGATGCCCCATGCGCCGAACGCGAGGCCCGTGCCGTCGTCCTGCGCGAAGCGCCACGCATAGCCGAGCTCGGCCGCGCAGACGATCGCGACGCCCCAGAACACGCACGCCCCGATCGCGCACAGCACCCGCCAGCGCTCGGTCGCCGGCACATCGCGCCGCAATGCATGCGCGAGTGCCTGCGCGATGCCGGCGATCCCGCCCGGCGCGGCCACGACGACCGCGACGAACAGCACGCCCAGATACAGCGCCCACGCACGCGACACGCCCGCGACGCCGATACTCAGCGCGGTCAGCACGGCCGCGCCGGCCGCCGGCCCGAAGAACGCACCGGTACCGCCGATCACCGCGGCGATCAGCACGGTCGCCGAGCGCGCCATCGACACGCTGTCGGGCGTCGCGAGTTCGACGTCGATCAGCGTCAGCGTGCCGGCGACGCCGGCGAAGAACGATGCGCAGGTGACCATCGCGAGCCGCACGCGGCGCGGATCGGTGCCGAGCGCCGCGACGCGCGCCGGGTTGTCGCGCACCGCGTTCGCGAGCCGCGCGAGCGGCGTGCGCGTCAGCACATGCATGGCCGCCGCCGACACGACGCACCACGCGGCGATCAGCGCATACGCGTGGGCCGGCGCGCCGAAATACCCGTTGCCCCACGGCGCGCCGCTCGCCCGGTCGATCGGCACGCCGCCGATCCCGCCGAACCACGCGGGCACGCTCCACGCGGCGGCCGCGACGCATTCGCCGAGCCCGAGCGTGATCATCGCGAACGCGGTGCCCGAGCGGCGCGTCGCCAACAGCCCGGCGACGAACCCGAAGCCCGCGCCGGCCATGCCGCCGACGAGCGGCAGCAGCGGCAGCGGGCCGCCGACGTGATTGAACCAGTGCGCGGCCGCGAACGCGCCGAGGCCCGCGAACGCCGCATGCCCGAACGACAGCAGCCCGGTCGTGCCGAGCTGCAGGTTGTACGACAGCGCGAGCACGACGAGCGCGGCCGTCTGCGCGAGATAGCCGAGCACCGCACCATGCGGCCACAGCCACGCGGGCAGCGCGACGCACGCGGCGAACAGCGCCCAGCGCATGCATCCGGCCACTGCGCGGCTACGCATCGACACGCTCGCCGAACAGCCCACGCGGCCGCGCGACCAGCACCGCGACGAGCAGCAGGTACGGCACCAGCGGCGCCAGTTGCGCGATCGACACCGCTGCCACGCTGTCGGGCAGCGCGATGCCCGTCCATTGCGCGAGATCGCGCAGCGACGTGTCGCTCGCGGCCGCGAAGGTCTGCGCGAAGCCGACCGCGAGCGACGCGACGAACGCGCCGCCGAGCGAGCCAAGCCCGCCGATCACGACCACCGCGAACACGACCGACCCGACCGTCTCGGCGAGCGCCGGTTCGATCACCGCGAGCGGCGCGCCGATCACGCCGGCCAGCGCCGCGAGCGCGGTGCCCGCGCCGAACAGCGCCGTCATCACGCGCGGCACGTCGTAGCCGAGCGCCTCGACCGCCGCGCGATGCGTGAGCGCCGCGCGCACGACGAGCCCGATACGCGACGCGCGCAGCAGCACGCCGAGCGCGACCAGCATCGTCGTGGACATCGCCATCATGAACAGCCGGTAACGCGGCAAGGCGAGACCGAACACGGTCACGGGCGCGCCGTCGAACAGCGGCGGCACCGGCGCCGGCAGCGGCGCGAGGCCCCACACGAGTTTCGCGCCCTCGCCGATCAGGTATGCAAGACCGAAGGTCAGCAGCAGTTCGCTCGTATGGCCGCGCGCCTGCACGCGGCGCAGCAGCGCGCGTTCGCAGCCGGCGCCGAGCAGCCCGACCGCCAGCGGCGCGAGCACGAGCGCGGGCCAGAAGCCCGCCCAGCCCGCGATGCTGTAGCCGACGTACGCACCGAGCATGTAGAAACTCGCATGCGCGAAGTTGAGCACACCCTGCACGCTGAAGATCAGCGTGAGGCCGGCCGACAGCATGAACAGCAGCAAGCCGTAGCTGAGGCCGTTGAAGGCCTGGAGCGCGAACGCGTGCACCGCGTCGCGTCAGGCGGCGAGCGGTTCGAGCGCGGCGCGCAGCGCGTCGGGCAGCGGCACCGGACGGCGCGTGTCGCGATCGACGTATACGTGCACGAAATGCCCCTGCGCGGCGGGCGACGCCTCGTCTTGCGCGAACAGCCCGACTTCGTAGCGCACGCTCGACGTGCCGAGCTTGACGACGCGCAGCCCCGCGTCGACCGATTGCGGGAACACGAGCGGCGCGAAGTAGTTGCACTGCGTCTCGACGACCAGCCCGATCGTCTGCCCGTGCTCGACGTCGAGCACGCCCGCGCGGATCAGGTACTCGTTCACGACGGTGTCGAAGTAGCTGTAGTAGACGACGTTGTTCACGTGCCCGTAGACGTCGTTGTCCATCCAGCGGGTCGTGATCGGCAGGAAGTGGCGATAGGCGTCGCGCGGACGCGGCTGCGGCTTGTCGGACATGGCGATGGCGCTCAGGACGAGGGAAGCGAAGGGAACGATGGGAACGGTTGGGACGACGCGCGGCGGCCGAAGCACGCGGCGCGCCGGCAGGCAACGCGGCGTCGCGTCGCGATCGCGCGCGGCACAGCGGACGACACGCCGCGGGCAGGCCGGCGCGTCACTGCCCCGGCCGGTCGACGAATTCGAAATCGAGGCCGCGCGCGCGCATCCAGTCGGCGAGCGCGACGCCCGTGCCGGCGCGCCACGGGCGCAGCAGCGGCGGATCGACGAGCTTGTATTCGAGCAGTTCCGGCGACAGCGACACCGTGCCCGACGCCCGCACGTGGTACGCGATGATCAGTTCGTTCTTGCGGATGAATTCGTACACGCCGACGAGCGACACCTGCTCGGCCTTCAGCGCGGTTTCCTCGAATACCTCGCGCGCGATGCCGTCCTCGGGCGTCTCGCCGTTTTCGAGGAAGCCGGTGATCAGCGCGAACATCCCTTCGGGCCACGCGGCGTTGCGCGCGAGCAGGATCTTGCCGTCGAGTTCGACGATCGCGGCGACGACCGGCAGCGGGTTGTTCCAGTGCACATAGCCGCAGGTGTCGTCGGGGCAGGCCTGGCGGACGCGGCCGCCTTCATGGTCGGGATCGGCCCGCTCGGTCAGCGGGCTCGCGCAGCGCGGGCAAAAGCGGTAGTCGGCGGTGGTCATCGATGGGGATCTGGCGAGCGCCGGGCATCGGCCTGCAGGCCGCGTCGGACACCCGCTCGGCGCGGGAAAGGCTTCATTCTAGCGAGTTTGCCCGCGCCCGAGACGATCCGGCCCCACCGGCGTCAGGGCGACCCGCGCCCGCGTGCGGCGGTCGCCGCGAAGCCGGCGGCGCCGGTCAGCAGCGCCGCCACCGCGACCCACAGCGCGGGTGTGAACGACCCGAAGCGCGCGGCCAGCGGCGCCGCGACGAGCGGCCCGAGGATCTGCCCGACGCCGTACGACGCGGTCGCATAGCCCATCAACCCGGCCGCCCGCTCGCCGTGCAGACGCCTTGCCTCGCGCATCGCGAACAGCGTGATCGCGGTGAACGGCAGGCCGAGCAGCGCGCTGCCGATCGAGAAACCGGCCGCGTTCGGCCACACGATCCCGGCTGCGATACCGAGCGCCTGCGTCACGCAGCCGGCCGCCAACAGCAGCCGGTTGTCCCAGTGCCCGGGCAGCCGTGCGGCGGTGATCGCGCCGACGATCAGCGCGGCGCCGAACATCGGCCAGAACAGGTCGGGCCACGGCGAACCGGCCGGCAGCGCGGCGCGCGCGATCACCGGCAAGAACGTCGCGGTGATGATGTAGCCGAAGCCCGGTGCGCCGTACAGCACGACGAGCCACGCGGCGTCCGCGCGAGGGCGTCGCGTGTCGGCCCGCGCCGCCGGGGTGACCGGCGCACCGGTGGCCGCATGCGGCGCGGCAGCCGGCGGCGTGGGCTGCGCGTGCGCCGGGGTCGGAGTCCGTTCGGGAGCCGGCGTCGTACCAAACGTGCGCCAGATCGCGACCGACAGGACAGCCGACAACGCCGCGAAACCCAGCCAGCCCACCGATGCACGCTGCCCGGCCAGCGCACTGCCGATCAGCCCCGTCACCACGATGCCGACGCCCGGCCCCGCGTAGATCACCCCGCTCCATTCGGGCGCATGCAGCTCGGCCAGGCGCCGCAGTCCCCATTGCGACACGAACACGAACGTCCATGCGCTGACGACGCCCGCGACGAAACGCACGACGAGCCACACCGGCAGCAGGTGGCCGACACCCATCGCGGCGGTGAGCAGCACGGTCGCGACGAGCCCGAAGCGCACCATCCGCGCCGGCGCGACGCGCAGCGCCGCGCAACTGACCGCGCCGACGAAGTATCCCGCATAGTTCGCCGACGCGAGCCAGCTGCCGCCCTTCAGACCGATCGAGCCGTCCGCGAGCATCAACGGCAACAGCGGCGTGAACGCGAAACGGCCGACGCCGAGCACGACGGCCAGGCCGACCATGCAGGCGAGCGCGGCCGCGCGGGCACGGCGGTCGGCCTGGTCGGACGAAAGCACGTGGGCAGCGGCGGTCGAAGCATCGAAGCGGGACATGGCGGCATGGGCGGGCGCGTCGCGCGCCGGCCGGATCGGAAATCGGAATGGGTCCATCCTAGCTTGACCAACCGTTCTCGAAAAATGAATAATTGAGAATCGACCCATCCCTTGGAGAGAATCATGGACCTGGCGGCGCTGGCGATTTTCCGGGCGGTCGTGCGCGAAAACGGCGTGACGCGCGCGGCGGCCAAGCTCAATCGCGTGCAATCGAACGTCACGACGCGCATCAAGCAGTTGGAGGAAGAACTCGGCGCGGCGCTGTTCGTGCGCGACGGCCGCCGGCTCGTGCTGACCCCGGCCGGGCACACGCTGCTGCCGTATGCGGAGCGCCTGCTCGCACTCGCCGACGAGGCGCGCGACGCGGTGCGCGAGGACACGCCGCGTGGGCGGCTGCGGCTCGGCACGATGGAAAGCACGGCCGCGAGCCGGCTGCCGACCCTCCTCGCGCGCTACCACCATGCGTGGCCCGACGTGTCGCTCGAACTGCTGACGGGCACGACGGGGTGCCTGATCGACCGCGTGCGCGACTTCGAGATCGACGCCGCGCTGTTCGCGCGGCCGCCCGATCCCGACACGCTGCCCGACACGTTCGAGACGGTGCCGATCTTCCGCGAGGACCTCGTGCTGCTCACGCCGCGCGGCCACCCGCCGGTGCGCACGCCGCGCGACGTGATCCTGCCGACGCTGATCGCGTTCGAGCGCGGCTGCGCGTATCGCAAGTACGTCGAACGGTGGTACGCGGCGCACGGCGTGAAGCCGGCCCGTGTGCTCGAACTCGGTTCGTATCACGCGATCGTCGCGTGCGTCTCGGCCGGCGCGGGCGTCGCGGTCGCACCACGTTCGGTACTCGATCTGCAGCCGGAGACCGGCAACATCGCCGCGCACACGATTCCCGAACTCGAAGGCATCGACACGCTGCTCGGGTGGCGGCGCGGTTATGCGTCGGCGGCGCTCGCCGCGCTGCGCGATGCGCTCACCGACGCCGCGCGGCAGCCTGGGGACATGACGACGCCAACGGTGACCGTGCCGGCCTGACCCGTATGCGCGCGCCACCGCATCGATCGACGCGCATGGGCTGCACAAACGAAACGACCCGACCGGCGCCTGCCGATCGGGTCGTTTTTCGATTCACGCGATGCCGTCAGGGCGACGGCATCGCATCGGTCGTGCAACGATCAGGGTTCAGAGCCGTTCTTCGACCCAGCCCTTCACGCCCGCCAGCGCGCCCGGCAGGTTCGCCGGCTCGGTGCCGCCCGCCTGCGCCATGTCCGGACGGCCGCCGCCCTTGCCGCCCACTTGCTGCGCGACGAAGTTCACGAGCTCGCCGGCCTTGACCTTCTTGCTCGCGTCCGGCGTGACGCCCGCGATCAGGCTCACCTTGCCGCCTTCGACGGCCGCCAGCACGATCGCCGCGCTCTTCAGCTTGTCCTTCAGCTTGTCGACCGTTTCGCGCAGCGTCTTCGCATCGGCGCCGTCGAGCGTCGCGGCCAGCACGTACACGCCGCCGATTTCGACGGCCTGCTGCGCGAGCTCGTCGCCCTGGCTCGACGCGAGCTTCGACTTCAGCGCGCCCAGTTCCTTCTCGAGCGACTTCACCTGCTCCTGCACCTGCGCGATGCGCTGCGTGAGTTCCGACGGCTGCGCCTTCAGCGCGGCCGCGGCTTCGTTCACGCGTGCGTCGAGCTCCTGCACGTAGCGCACCGCGTTGTCGCCGGTGATCGCCTCGACGCGGCGGATGCCGGCCGCGACGCCGCCTTCGACGACGATCTTGAACAGGCCGATGTCGCCGGTGCGGTGCACGTGCGTGCCGCCGCACAGTTCGCGCGAGAAGCCGAGATCGAGCACGCGCACTTCATCGCCGTACTTCTCGCCGAACAGCGCCATCGCGCCGCCCTTCACCGCTTCGTCGTACGGCATCACGCGCACGATGCCCGGCGCGTTGGCGAGGATCTCGTTGTTGACGATCTGCTCGACGCGACGGATTTCGTCGTCGGTCATCGGTGCGTTGTGCGCGAAGTCGAAGCGGGTCTTGTCCGCGTCGACGAGCGAACCCTTCTGCTGCACGTGCGCGCCGAGCACTTCGCGCAGCGCCTTGTGCATCAGGTGGGTGGCCGAGTGGTTGCGCTGCGTGCGGGCGCGGCGGTGCGCGTCGATTTCCGCGCGCAGCACGTCGCCCACCTTCAGCGTGCCCTGCTCCAGCGTGCCGTGATGGCCGATCACGTCGGCCTGCACCTTCAGCGTGTCGGCCACCGCGAAGCGCGTCGCGGCGTTCGCGAGCACGCCCTGGTCGCCGACCTGGCCGCCCGATTCCGCATAGAACGGCGTGTGATCGAGCACGACGACCGCGTCCTGGCCGGTCTTCACCTCGTTGACGGCCGAACCGTCGACGTACAGCGCGACGACCTTCGCGTCGTCGAACGCGATTTCCTCGTAACCGTGGAAGGTGGTCTTCGCGCCCGAGTATTCGAGGCCTTGCGTCGCCTTGAACTTGCCGGCCGCGCGCGCCTGCTCGCGCTGGCGCGCCATCGCGTCGTCGAATGCCGGCTCGTCGACCGTCATCCCGCGCTCGCGGCACACGTCGGCCGTCAGGTCCAGCGGGAAGCCGTACGTGTCGTGCAGCTTGAACGCGAGTTCGCCGTCGAGCACCTTGCCGCCCTTCGCCTCGACCTCCGCCAGCGCGGCTTCGAGGATCGACATGCCGTGCTCGATCGTCTCGAAGAAGCGCTCTTCTTCCTGGCGCAGCACGTCGGTCACGCGCTGCTCGGCTTCCTTCAGCTCCGGATAGGCGGTGCCCATCTCGGCGACGAGGTCGGCCACCAGCTTGTGGAAGAACGCGCCCTTGCGGCCGAGCTTGTAGCCGTGGCGGATCGCGCGGCGCACGATCCGGCGCAGCACGTAGCCGCGGCCTTCGTTGCCGGGGATCACGCCGTCGACGATCAGGAACGAGCACGCGCGGATGTGATCGGCGATCACCTTCAGCGAGTTGTTCGTGTGGTCGCTGATCTCGGTCACGCGCGCGGCGGCCTTGATCAGGTTCTGGAACAGGTCGATCTCGTAGTTGCTGTGCACGTGCTGCAGCACCGCGGCGAGACGCTCGAGGCCCATGCCGGTGTCGACCGACTGCTTCGGCAGGCGCGTCATGTTGCCCTGCGCGTCGCGGTTGAACTGCATGAACACGAGGTTCCAGATCTCGATGTAGCGGTCGCCGTCTTCTTCAGGCGACCCCGGCGGGCCGCCCCACACGTCCGGGCCGTGGTCGTAGAAGATTTCGGTACACGGGCCGCACGGGCCGGTGTCGCCCATCGTCCAGAAGTTGTCCGACGCGTAGCGCGCGCCCTTGTTGTCGCCGATCCGGATGATCCGCTCGGTCGGCACGCCGACTTCCTTCGCCCAGATGTCGTAGGCTTCGTCGTCTTCCTGGTAGACGGTCACCCACAGCTTGTCCTTCGGCAGCTGGTAGACCGTGGTCAGCAGCTCCCACGCGAACTTGATCGCGTCGTGCTTGAAGTAGTCGCCGAACGAGAAGTTGCCGAGCATCTCGAAGAACGTGTGGTGGCGCGCCGTGTAGCCGACGTTCTCGAGGTCGTTGTGCTTGCCGCCCGCGCGCACGCTGCGCTGCGCCGTCGTGGCGCGCGAGTACGGGCGCGGGTCCGTGCCGAGGAAGACGTCCTTGAACTGGACCATGCCCGAGTTCGTGAACATCAGCGTGGGGTCGTTACCGGGCACGAGGCTCGACGAGCGGACGATCGTGTGGCCCTTCGATTCGAAGAATTTGAGGAATTTCTCGCGGATTTCGGCAGCTTTCATGGCGTGCGGGGACAGTCTGGCAAAGACGGCTTCAAACGCCGCCGCCCCAGGCGGGGCGCGCGGCGGCATGGATTCGGAAACGATCGATTATACGGGATCGGGGCCGGCTTCCGGGCAAAGCGCCGGCAAGGCGGCTCGGCCATCCGGACGAGCCGCCTGGGCCACCCGCGCGGCCGATTCGCCTTAAGATGCTCGGCATGCCAATCGGCCTTGCCCGACAACGCAGGCCCGCCATGAAAGGAGACGATTCGACGATGGGTGCCCTGAGCCATATCCGCGTGCTGGACCTGACCCGCGTGCTCGCGGGCCCGTGGTGCGCGCAGACCCTTGCCGATTTCGGCGCGGACGTGATCAAGGTCGAGCGCCCGGGCGCCGGCGACGACACGCGCCACTGGGGGCCGCCGTACCTGAAGGACGCGGACGGCGCGGATACCGCCGAAGCCGCGTACTACCTCGCGGCGAACCGCAACAAGCGCTCGGTGACGATCGACATCGCGACGCCCGAGGGGCAGCAGATCGTGCGCGAGCTCGCCGCGCAGAGCGACGTCGTGCTGGAGAACTACAAGGTCGGCCAGTTGAAGAAATACGGGCTCGACTATGAAGCGCTGCGCGCGGTGAAGCCCGATCTCGTCTACTGCTCGGTCACCGGCTTCGGCCAGACCGGCCCGTATGCGCACCGCGCGGGCTACGATTTCATCGTGCAGGGGATCGGCGGCTTCATGAGCATCACCGGCGAACGCGACGGCGAGCCGGGCGGCGGCCCGCAGAAGGCCGGCGTCGCGATCGCCGATCTCGCGACCGGCCTCTATTCGACGATCGCCGTGCTCGCCGCGCTCGCGCATCGCGACCGCACGGGCGAAGGCCAGTACATCGACATGGCGCTGCTCGACGTGCAGGTCGCGCTGCTCGCGAACATGAACACCAACTTCCTCGCGAGCGGCAAGCCGCCGGTGCGCTGGGGCAACGCGCATCCGAACATCGTGCCGTACCAGACGTTCCAGACGCGCGACGGCTGGATTATCGTCGCGGTCGGCAACGACGGGCAGTTCCGCAAGTTCGTCGAGGCCGGCGGCCGGCCCGAGCTGGCCGACGACGAGCGCTTCGCGACGAACCCGTCGCGCGTGCGCCACCGCGACACGCTGGTGCCGATCCTCGCGGAGATGGTGAAGGCCCGCGGCAAGGCCGACTGGATCGGCGCGCTCGAAGCGGCCGGCGTGCCGTGCGGGCCGATCAACGATCTCGACGAGGTGTTCGACAACGAGCAGGTGGTCGCGCGCGGGATGCAGGTGTCGTTGCCGCACCCGTGCGGCGCGGACGTGAAGCTCGTGCGCAACCCGATCCGGATGAGCGCGACGCCGCCGGACGCGCGCACGGCCCCGCCGCTGCTCGGCGCGCAGACGGAAGACGTGCTGCGCGACATGCTCGGCTACGACGACGTGCGGATCGCCGCGTTGAAGGCGAAACAGGCGATCTGACGCGATTCGGGTGACGGCGTCGCGGCGGCTGCGGGCGCACGTGGCGTGCAACGACGGGATCACACGGCCGCGACCCGCGCCCGACCGGCAGGCTGACTAACGCCCGAGCGCGTCGAGCCAGCCGCGCGCTTGCGGCCAGTCGCCGAGCCCGCTGTCCGCGTTGATGTGACCGCGCGGGCCGAGGTCATGGAACGTGCTGCCCCACGCGTTCGCGCAGCCGCGTGCGAACGCGAGCGAACCGTACGGATCGTCGCTGCTCGCGACGACACAGGTGGGAAACGGCAGCCGCTCGTGGGGCACCGGGCCGAAGCCGTGTGCCTCTGCCGGAAACACCGGCCCGGCGGGATCGGGCAACGCGACGAGCAGCGCGCCGCGCACTTTCGCGAGCGCGGCCGGGCGTGCATAGCGGGTCGCCCACCAGGCGGTGGTCAGCGTGCCGAGGCTGTGGCCGGCGATCAGCACGGGCCCGCGCGCGGCTTCGACCGCCCGGTCGAGCGCGAGACACCAGCCGTTGCGGAACGCGCGGTTCCAGTCAGGCATCGCGACCCGCGAGAAGCGCGCATCCGCGCGCTCCCAGCGGCTCTGCCAGTGAAGCGGGCCCGAATTGGCATAGCCCGGCAGGACGAAAACGACGGGGTCGGTCATGGAAGGATTCGTCGACGAATGGAATCGTGTTGTAGCGTCGACGCAGTGTCGCACACCCGCCTCTCCCTGATGGTGCCTGTCAAAATTCGGGGGATGTGCGTGACCTTCGAGCGGGTCGTGACGCGCTCAGGCAGGCGTCACGACCGGCCGGCGTGCAGTGGCGCCCACGTCGCGGGCGCCAGCCGGCGTGGTAGATCAGCGTACGCCGGCGCCGACCAGGCCGCCTGCCGCCGCGCCGGCCACCGTGCCGATCGGGCCGCCCGTGATCAGGTAGCCGAGCGCGCCGCCCGCGGCCGCGCCAATACCGGCGTTACGCTGCGTATGCGTCATCGCGCATGCGCCGAGTTGCGACAGGGCCGCGACGATCACCGCGGTACGAACGAGAAAAGTGGTCTTCTTCATCATGATTATTGGCTTCCTCCCGCCAGGCAAAAATTGCGAATGGCGGCATTGAATCGGTAAAGCGATCATAGGAAAACCCGAACGGTGCCGGCAATCCGATTTACGTCGTGTTACAGCCGACACACACTCGATATATTGCGAAACACATCGCGAACCGACGGCAGCCGACCGGCAGGCCGCGCGGGACGGACCCCGGTCAGGTAGAATTACAGGATTAAACCGGCGCGACGCGCCGACACAACCCTGACGCCAACCGCATGAGCACCGAACGCAACGACGCCCCCGCGGCTTCCAATTTCATCCGCAACATCATCGACGACGACAACCGCACCGGCAAATGGGGCGGCCGCGTCGAAACGCGCTTCCCGCCCGAGCCGAACGGCTATCTGCACATCGGTCACGCGAAGAGCATCTGCCTGAACTTCAGCGTCGCGCGCGACTACGGCGGCGTGTGCCACCTGCGCTTCGACGACACGAACCCGGAAAAGGAAAGCGTCGAATACGTCGACTCGATCGTCGACGCGGTGCGCTGGCTCGGCTTCGACTGGCGCAAGGACGCGGTCGATCACCAGTATTTCGCGAGCGACTACTACGACAAGCTGTACGAGTTCGCCGAGCTGCTGATCCAGCGCGGCAAGGCTTACGTCGACAGCCAGAGCGCCGACGAAATGCGCGCGAACCGCGGCTCGCTGACCGAAGGCGGCAAGCCGTCGCCGTTCCGCGATCGCACGCCGGCAGAAAACCTCGACCTGTTCCGCCGCATGAAGGCCGGCGAGTTCAAGGAAGGCGAGCACGTGCTGCGCGCGAAGATCGACATGGCGTCGCCGAACATGAACATGCGCGACCCGGTGATCTACCGGATCCGCTACGCGCACCATTACCGCACCGGCGACGCATGGTGCGTGTACCCGATGTACGACTACACGCACTGCATCTCGGATGCGCTCGAAGGCATCACGCATTCGCTGTGCACGCTCGAGTTCGAGGATCACCGCCCGCTGTACGACTGGGTGCTGAACGAACTCGCGGAAGCCGGCGTGTTCACGCGCCCGCTGCCGCAACAGATCGAATTCTCGCGGCTGAACCTCACGTACGCGATCACCAGCAAGCGCAAGCTGCTGCAGCTCGTCACCGAAGGCCACGTCGACGGCTGGGACGACCCGCGGATGCCGACGATCGTCGGCGTGCGCCGCCGCGGCTTCACGCCGGAAAGCATTCACCTGTTCTGCGAACGGATCGGCGTGACGAAGATCGATTCGTGGATCGACATGAGCATCTTCGAAGGCGCGCTGCGGGACGACCTCGACGACAAGGCCGCGCGTACGGTCGCGGTGCTCGATCCGCTGAAGCTCGTGATCGACAACTATCCGGAAGACCTCGAGGAAGCCTGCACGGCGCCCGTGCATCCGCACCATCCGGACCGCGGCGTGCGCACGTTCCCGATCTCGCGCGAGCTGTGGATCGAGCGCGAGGACTTCGTCGAGAATCCGCCGAAGGGTTATTTCCGGCTGTTCCCGGGCAACAAGGTGCGCCTGCGCTACGGCTACGTGATCGAGTGCACGGGTTTCGACAAGGACGCCGACGGCAACGTGACGGCCGTGCACTGCAACTACTTCCCGGACAGCAAGTCGGGCACCGAAGGCGCGAACACGTACAAGGTCAAGGGCAACATCCACTGGGTCAGCGCGAAGCACGCGCAGCCGGCCGAAGTGCGGATCTACGACCGCCTGTTCAAGGAGCCGCACCCGGACGCGGGCGGCGCGAACTTCCTCGAGGCGCTGAACCCCGATTCGAAGAAGATCGTGCAGGCGTACCTCGAGCCGGGCAACGGCGACGTCGCACCGGAAACGCGCCTGCAGTTCGAGCGCCACGGCTACTTTGTTGCAGACCGTGTCGATTCGAAGCCGGGCAAGCCGGTGTTCAACCGGATCGTCGGGCTGCGCGACAGCTGGGGCAAGCCGGCCTGACGGCCTGCTGCACGCGGCGGCGTGCGGCTTCGCAAGCCGCCCCGCTGCCTGCCCATGAAAAAAACCGGCTCGAGGGCCGGTTTTTTTATCGGCGTGCGCCGAAGGACGGATGGCCGCAGCGACAGCCGCGGCGCTCATTCACGCGCCCGACAACCGCCGATGCAGCTCCGCCAGCGACAGCTTCGTGCGAAACAGCCGCGCGAGACTGCGGCTCGCATAGGTGTCGACGTCGCCCGGCACGGTCCAGCGATACGCATCCATCTCGGGAATCATCGAGCCGTCGCGACGGCTCGGAAACAGCGACGTACACGTACACCGCGCGGGATCGATCTCGCCTTCGGCCACCTGCACCGCGAACAGGTGCAGGTCCTTGTCGTGCCGGTATGCGAAGCGGCCGAGATCGAGCAAGCGTGCCGGCGCGAACTCGATGCCGGTTTCCTCGAGCAGTTCGCGCAGCGCGGCGTCGGCCGGCGTCTCGCCCGGTTCGCCCTGCCCCTTCGGGATGTCCCAGTGCGTGGTGTCCGTCGCGTGCGCGAGGAACACGCGGCCGGCCGTATCGAGGATCACGACGCCGCACGACACCGTGCGCGGCGCGCCGCCCCGCTTCATCATGCGCGTGCTCAGCGCTTCTGCAGCTGCCACTTGCCCGCGGCCGTCTTGCAGTAGACGGGCTTGAGCGTCATCGTCTGGCCCTTCGCGGTGATTTCGGTCGCGATTTCGCGGCAGGTCTTGCCGTCCGTCTCGGTCGTGCTCGGCGTGAGCTTCGCATCGATCTGCGTGCCGCGGCCGTTGCTCTGCCACGTCGTGGTTTCGCCGTCCTTGCCTTCGTCGCGCGCCTGCACGACCGCCTTGGAGAGCGACGCGCGATCGGTCTTGCTGAAATAGCTGATCGGCGTGTCGTTCAGGAAATTCAGGTTGTTCTGCGCATGGGCGGGCAGCATCGCGGCTGCGCACGCGGCGCCGGCCAGCACACGCGTGACGATGGAAAGGGATGCACGCATCGACATGTTTTTCTCCTTGGATGTTCGATCGAACGGCGTGGCGCATGCCGGCGGACCGGGGGCCGGCCCGCCGGCATGCGCCACGCCCGTCAGCGAGCGAGCATAGCATGCGTGCTACCGTGAATGCCTCGAGGGCCTGTTCCCGCTAATAACGGGCTTGCGAACGTGCCTTTCCGCCCGCAGTGCAAGGAGTAAGGAGCGCCGTTTGGCCGTGCCAAACAAGCGACGCACGACGCCGCAATGTGGGCGGAAAGGCACGTTCCCCTTGTTTGGAAAAATGCATTCGTGGGGCTGGCCCCCAGAAGGGCCGATCGCCGCGTCATGCTCCTCGCGAATACGTCGAGTATTCGCTTCGTCGCAATCCTCGCGCTCGGCCCTTCTGGGGGCCAGCGCAAGCCCGTTATTAGCGGGAACAGGCCCTAGGGCTTGGCCACCGCACCCGTTTGCTGATACCCGTCAGTCAGCGTGCCGAGGAACGCGATCACGTCCTTGATCTCGGCCGCGTTCAGCGCCGGCTGGTCGCCGGGCTTGCGGTCGAACGGCGCTTCGCGGTTGATGTTCGGCCAGTAGCGCTTCGGCAGATCGTCGTAGATCTGCACCTTGCCGTGCACGACCGGATAGAACTTCTCGGGATGGATGTCGCGTTCGACGTAGAAGCGCATCACGTCCTCGAGCGAGTGATACACGCCGTTGTGGAAGAACGTCTTGCGCAGCGCGACGTTGCGCAGCGACGGCGTGCGGAACAGCCCGCAGAATTCGTCGCGGCCCTTCAGGTCGGTGCGCTCGGGGCCGCAGGCGCCGAGATCGTAGAAGCGCGGGTCGCGATTGACCGGCAGCGCGCGGTTGCGCGGCACCGCGATCGCGATCAGCCCGAAATCGCTGAACTGCGGCGGGCCGCCTTCGAGCGTGCGCTGGCTGATGTGGCAGCTCGCGCAGTTACCCTTCTTCTCGTCGTTGAACAGCTGCAGGCCGTGCAACTCCGCGGGCGTGAGCTGCGCGTGGCCGGCCAGATACGCGTCGTATTTGCTCGTGTACGGATCGAACAGCGCCGGCTGCTGCTGGAATGCGTCGAGCGCGCGCAGCACCGCATCGAACGTCGCCCGGTCGTCGCCGAGCACCTGGTCGCCGAACGCCTTGCGGAACGCGTCGGCGTACGGCGCGGCGCGAACCGCCTTCGCGACCCGCGCGGGCGAGCTGCTCATCTCGAACGGCGACGTGAGCGGAATGCGCGCCTGCGCATCGCGCGTATCGACGCGACCATCCCAGGTCAGTCCGCCGGTCGGCCCCGCGTCGATGCTTTCGTCACCTTCGTCCGGCGAATCGTGGAAGTGCTCGCTGAACGGCGGGATACCGCGCAGGTACTTCAGCGACGGCACCGCGCGAAAGCCGGTACGGTGCATGTCGTCGCCGCCCAGCTGCACCGACAGCGCGTTCGGCGGCCCGAACGCATGTTCGGCGCTGTGGCACGACGCGCAAGCGAGCTTGCCGGACCCGGACAGCGACGGATCGAAGAACAGCTGCTTGCCGAGCGCCGTCATCTGCTTCACGCCCTCGAACACCTGTGCACGCGTCTGCGGCTGGCTGGCCGGCGCGACCGCCGGGGCGGCCGGAGCGGCCTGCGCCGCCGGTACGACGGACGCGGCCGACGCACTCGTGCCGGGCTGCGCATCGCAACCGGCCAGCGCCGCGAGCGCGCCGACCATCGCGAGCGTCGCCGCGGCGGGAATCAGCGATCGCGCGGACGCGAAGGATTTCAGAAGGGTGTGCATCGTTGTTCTGGTAGCGGTGGGCAATCGGCCGGAGCTTATGTCAGTTCCGTGACCGTTGGATGACGTTCAACCGACAGTCAATTGAAAGCGTCCCTACACCCGGCTGTCAAATCGGTTCCAGATAATGCGCGCAGCCGGGCGGTACCGCGAGGTTCGCGCGCCGGCCCTCCCGCCACCCGGTTCCCACACGCGACCAACGACGAATGAGAGAGAACATCGCATGAAGAAGCACGCCTGGATTCGCTACACGCCGATCGCCCTCGCGGCCGCGCTCAGCCTGACCGCCTGCGGCGGCGACGACGTCACGCAACAGGGCCTGTCGGCCGTCAAGAACGTCGTCGTGATCTACGCGGAAAACCGCAGCTTCGACAACCTGTACGGCAACTTCCCGGGCGCGAACGGCCTGCAGAACGCGACGGCCGCGAATTCGGTGCAGAAGGATCGCGACGGCTCGACGATGGCGACGCTGCCGAAGATCTGGGGCGGCCTGACCGCGACCGGCATCACGCCGGCGGTGACCGAGGCGATGACGGCGAACCTGCCGAACGCGCCGTTCGCGATCGACGATCCGAAAGGCTTCAACCAGTCGATGAGCATCGCGACGCGCGACATCGTGCACCGCTTCTACCAGGACCAGATGCAGATCAACGGCGGCAAGAACGACATGTACGCCGCCTGGACCGACGCGGGCGGCCTGACGATGGGCCACTACACGGCCGATCCGTCGAAGCTGCCGCTGTGGAAGATCGCGCAGCAGTACGTGCTCGCCGACAACTTCTTCATGGGCGCGTTCGGCGGTTCGTTCCTGAACCACCAGTACCTGATCTGCGCGTGCGCGCCGTACTACGCGAATGCCGACAAGAGCCCGGCGGCCGGCAAGATCGCCGTGCTGAACGCCGACGGCAAATCGCTGAAGGTCGCGACGAATTCGCCGGCTTCCGCGCTGAGCGGCCCGCCGAAGTTCGTCAACGACGGCGCGCTCACGCCCGACTTCTACGGCATCAACACGATGCAGCCGGCGTATCAGCCGAGCGGCAACAAGGCGGCTGCGGGCGGCGATCCGCTGCTCGCCGACCCGGCCAATCCGTCGACGATGCCGCCGCAGACGGCGACCAACATCGGCGACCTGATGACCAACGCGGGCGTGTCGTGGGCGTGGTATTCCGGCGCGTGGGGCCAGGCGCTGCAGGCGAGCCAGAACGGCACGTCGAACGTGATCTACGGCGCCGACCTGTCGACGCCGAACTTCCAGCCGCACCACCAGCCGTTCAACTACTTCGCGAACCAGGCGCCGGGCACCGCGAGCCGCGCGCAGCACCTGCTCGACGGCGGCGCGAACGGCGCCGAGTTCATCAAGGCGATCGACGCGGGCACGCTGCCGCAGGTCACGTTCTACAAGCCGCAAGGCAACCTGAACGAGCACCCGGGTTACACGGACGTCACGTCCGGCGACCAGCACATCGCCGACGTGATCGCGCACCTGCAGGCGAGCCCGCAGTGGAAGAACATGGTCGTGGTCGTCACGTACGACGAAAACGGCGGCTTCTGGGATCATGCGACGCCGCCGAATGCCGACCGCTGGGGCCCGGGTACCCGCATTCCCGCGCTGATCGTGTCGCCGTACGCGAAGAAGGGCTTCGTCGATCACACGCAGTACGACACGGGTTCGATCCTGCGCTTCATCACGCGCCGCTTCTCGCTGCCGCGCCTCGCGGGCCTGCAGCAGCGCGACGACGCGCTGAAGGCGAACGGCGCGCAGCCGATGGGCGACCTGACGAACGCGCTCGCGCTGTCGCCGAACCTGTAACGGCATCGCCATCCCCGCGAACGGGCCGGCCAAACTGGCGGCCCGGACGAACGAAGGGCAGCCCCGCGGGGCTGCCCTTTTTCATGTCGCGTGCGGGTTGCCGCGCGCCGCCGTCACCAGCCGTACTTCAGCTCGACGCCGACGTAATCCGCGTTGTGCCCGCCCGCCTGCCGGATCGCGTCGCCGACCTGGAAATGCACGGCCTCGATCGCGCCGATCAGGTTCGCGGCGATCGTCCAGTCCGCGCGCAGTTGCACGTACATGCCCGTCCACAATCCGCCCTTGCCCGCCGTGCCCGGCACCGGGATGTTCGGCTGCTGATAGACGGCGTCGCCGGTCGTCTCGCGCCACTGGAACCCGAGCGCGCCGAGCAGCGACAGGTTCGCCGACGGTTTCAGCGTCACCAACGGCTTCACGTGAATCAGGTTCGCATAGCTCGTATAGCCGGCCAGCGTGAAGTAATAGCCGTTCGGAAACAGCGGATTGAAGGTGCCGACGCGGCCGTCGCGCGGATGCCGGTCGCCCGATGCCGCGTCGACCTGCAGCGCGATGCGCGGCGACCACGGCGCGTCGAGCTTGTAGCCGGCGATCGAGCCGACGGCCCACGCGCCGATCGTGGCGTTGCCGACCGTGCCGGTCTGCAGCATCGTTTCGAGATCCCAGTCGAAGCGCCCGTGCGTGCCCGTGTAGCGAACGTCCCATACGTCGCGATGCTCGGGGCCGCTCGCATCGAGAAAACGCGCGCCGCGGCGGTTGTAACGCGACCAGTAGCCGGACAGGTCGCCCGGCCCCACCGACTGCCGCTCGAAGCGCACGCCGCTGAACGTGAGATCGCGATTCGACACGTCGTCGAAATCGGACGCGTTGCGGTTCTGCACCGGCTGCGTCGCATAGCCGATGAAGCGCCACTTGCCGTATTCGTAATCGGCCCACACCGCATCGAACGCCAGCCGCACGTTCGGGCCGTCGCGCGCGGCGATGAAGCGCTGCAGGTCGAACGCCATCTCCTGCCGGCCGACGCGGAACTTGACCGTGCCGCCGCCGAGCGCGCCCGTGTAGGTCGCGAACGCCTGTTCGAGATCGAGCGGGTTCCTGTCGACCGGCGACACCGTGTTCTTGCCGAACGCGCGTGCGTCCTGCAACTGCGCGAAAAACTGCCAGTGCGGGCCGAGATGCGCATCGGCGTGCACTTCGATGCGCTGGATCAGGTACGTATCCGATTGCGCGGAGCCGATGCCGAACAGCGGCGCGTCGTTGGTCTCGAGACGCTCCCGCAGGTTCACGCCGAGCGACAGATAGGAGGACGGATCGTTGCCGAGGGGAAGGTATTTCAACCCGTCGAGCGGCGCGCGCGGCACGCACGGATTCGCGAGCACCGACCAGTCTTCCTGCCAGCGGTTGAACAACACCGTCGGGCGTTTGGCGGTGCACGTCGAGGCCGGCGCCGAAGCCGATGACGCGGTCGATGCTGGAGTCGGTTCTTGCGTCGAAGTCGAAGTCGAAGTCGACGCAGTTGCCGCTTCCGCGCACACCGCGTCGGCGCCCGCGAACAACAGCCCCGCGACGATCGACACGCGCGCGGCCCGCTCGACGCGGCGGCCGTGGCGTCGTCTCCGTCGCTCGATCATGCGCGCTCCTGCGTGGTGGTGCCGGCTGATTGCGCCGCGCACAGCGCGAGCGTCGCGAGCGCGCCGACGGGCACCAGCAGCGCCAGGAATCCGATATAGCGAAACCCGAGCGCACCGCCCGCCGCGCCGAGCGCGAACGCGACGATCGCCGGCAGCATCTTCGCGAAGCGTGCGCGCGCGGTGGCGCGCACGCTGTCCGCCATGCCGGGCGACAGGATGTCGACCGCATCCAGGATCGCCTGCGTGACGTTGCCGGTCATCACCGTATTCGGCACGCCGCCCGCGCGGGCGATCACGCGCGGATGCGCATTCTGCACGCCCATCGCGAACGTGCCGACGATGCCGGCCACGAGCGCCGCCAGGCTATCAGGCTGCGTGACGGGCGTCGCCCACACGCCGGCCGCACAGAAGCCGAGCAGCAGCACGGCCTGCACCGTGTGCAGCACGCGCGTGCCCTGCCAGGCCGGTCGCGCGGCCATCGACCGCGCGATCAGGCTGCTCGCGATCACGCCGCACACGAACGCCGGAAACACGCTGAGCTTCAGTATGACGCCCTGGCCGAAGCCCGCGATGCCCGCGCCGATCAGCACGAAGTTGCCGGTCACGTGCGCGGTGAACAGCCCGAACAGCGCGACGAAGCTGAGCGTATCGACGAAGCCGGCCACCGCGGCAAGGATCGTGTCCTCGTGCTTCATCGCGCCGCGCTCGCGTGGATTTCGGCGACGTAGCCGCCGGGGAACTGCACGAGCGCCGCGTCGCGGCCGTCCGACTTGAACGGCGGCACCAGCACCGTCACGCCCGCGGCTTCGGCCTGCTTGAGCGTCGCGGCGAGATCGGGCACTTCGTAGCCGGTCATCTCGCGGCCGAACGGGTAAGGCAGATGGCCATCGGTCACCAGCACGGTCATCTTGCCGAAGCCCGATTCGATGCGAATCCGGCGGTAGGTATCGTCCGGCCGACCGATCTCGATGCCCGGCGCCTTCAGATTGTCGGACACCACCTTGCCTTTCGAGAACTTGACGAAGTCGTGCACGAACTTGCGCACGCTTTGCGGCGACACATAGACGCGATTCTCGGGGATGGTCTGCAGTGCGTCGTAATTCGGCGCCTGCGTGTGCCAGTACAGCTGCATGTTCACGCCGCCCGCCCACGTGATGATCGCGTCGCGGCCGATCGGGTCGGGGAACGTGTCGACGATCACGTCGGCACCGTGCTCGCGCGCCGACTTCACGGCAACGTCCATGTCGGTCACCAGATAGCCGGTGCGCTCCGCGCAGAACGGATACGGGATCGGCGTCTTGAAGCCGAACACCGAGATCGTGCCGACCGGCGTGAGCACCAGTTGCGACATCGTCTGGCTCGGCGTGGGCGTGACCTGGAACACGCCCTGCTTCGACTTCTTGCCGCCGAACGTCGCGACGAAGCTGTCGGTGAAGCGGTCGAAGTCTTCGGGGGCGACGCACACGTGCGTCGTGTCGTACTGCGGGCCGACCGCCACCGTCGGCACCGCCGCGGGCGGCACCGGCGGTTTTGCGAACGTCACGGGGGCAACGGCGAGGCCGCCCGCGAGCATCGCGGCGAGCAGCACGGAACGAACGGATTTCATCACAGGATTTCCTGGTTGTTGCATCGTCATCGAATGGAACGGCCATCATCGGCCGATTGCCGCGCATCGTCGAGCATGGTCGCGAGCACGAGTGCCGCGATCAGCCCGAGATGCTCGAAAAAGCTGTTGAGCGCCATGAAATGTTCGGCGCCCGAACGGTTCCAGAAATCGTTCGCCACGACCATCGCGACGAGCGTCAGCATGCCGAGGCTGCCGGCGCCGAGCCACGTGAAGCGGCGAAACACCACGCACAGCGAGCCCGCGATCTCGACCGCGATCGCGAGGGCCGCCCACAGCGCGGCCGGCTGCAGGCCGAAATGTGCCTGCTCCGCGACCGCGCCGGGGAAGTCGAGCGCCTTCGCGACGCCGCCGAGCAGATAGGCGGACACCAGCGCGAGGCGCGCGAGCGGCAGGACCCACGGCTGCGATAGCAGCGCGCGGACCCACACGGGGGTGCCGTAGACGGAGCGCGTCGTCATGTCAGACGGCCCAGCACGAACAGCCAAACGCGCCCCAGAAGCCCTTGGCGTCCGACGTCGGCAACGTGCGGCCCCACGCACCCGCGTGCGCATGCTGGTGAACGTTGCATTCGTTCGCGCAGGCGCACATCGCGGCGGCCGCCGCGCGTTGCAGCGGCGCGCCGTTGCGCTGCGTCGCACCCCAGCCGCCATAGCCCCCGAACTCGCGCACCGGCGACCAGTCGGGCATCGCCGGCGGGATCGGTGCGTCGTGCGACGCGAACGGCCCCGCGCCCCACACGATCTTCCCGTCGACCACCGTCAGCAACGCGGTCGTGCCGGCGATATCGTCTTCCGCGCACCCGAAGAAATCGCGATCCGGGACCACCAGGTCGGCAAGCTGCCCCACCGCGATGCGCCCTTTCTTGCCTTCCTCGTTCGAGAACCACGTCACGTATTCGGTCCACATCCGCAGCGCGGTTTCGCGATCGAGCAGGTTGCGCTGCGGATACATCCTCAGGCCGCCGACCGTCTTGCCGGTCACGAGCCATGCAAGCGACACCCACGGGTTGTACGACGCGACCCGCGTCGCGTCGGTGCCGGCCGACACCTTGAGCCCCTTGCCGAGCATCTTCGCGACCGGCGGCGTCGCCTCCGCGGCTTGCGCGCCGTAGCGCTCGACGAAATATTCGCCCTGGTACGCCATCCGGTGCTGCACCGCGATACCGCCGCCGAGCGCGGCGATCCGGTCCATCGATTGCTCGGTGATCGTTTCCGCGTGATCGAAGAACCAGTTCAGCCCTGCGAGCGGGATGTCCTCGTTGACCTTCTCGAACACGTCGAGCGCGCGGCTGATCGTTTCGTCATAGGTCGCGTGCATGCGCCACGGCCAACGGTTTTCCGCGAGCACGCGCACGACGCCTTCGAGGTCGTCTTCCATCTGCGCAGGCAGATCCGGCCGCGCGACGCGGAAATCCTCGAAGTCGGCCGCGGAAAACGCCAGCATCTCGCCCGCGCCGTTGTTGCGGAAGTAGTCGGTGCCGTCGTGGTACTTGACGCTCTTCGTCCAGTTCACGAAGTCTTCCTTCTCCGCGTTCGGCTTCTGCGTGAACAGGTTGTACGCGATCCGGATCGTCATCTCGCCCGCGTCGTGCAGCTTGCGGATCACTTCGTAATCGTCGGGATAATTCTGCGAACCGCCGCCCGCGTCGATCACCCCCGTCACGCCGAGCCGGTTCAGCTCGCGCATGAAGTGGCGCGTCGAGTTGTACTGATACTCGAACGGCAGCTTCGGGCCCTTCGCGAGCGTCGCGTAGAGGATCGTCGCGTTCGGGTTCGCGAGCAGCAGGCCGGTCGGGTTGCCTGCGGCATCGCGCAGGATCGTGCCGCCCGGCGGCTCCGGCGTGTCCTTCGTATAGCCGACCACCCGCAGCGCGGCCGCATTCAGCAGCGCACGATCGTACAGGTGCAGGATGAACACGGGCGTATCGGGCGCGACTGCGTTCAGTTCTTCGATCGTCGGCAGCCGTTTCTCCACGAACTGATGTTCGGTGAAGCCGCCGACCACGCGCACCCACTGCGGCGCCGGCGTGATCGCGACCTGCTGCTTGAGCATCTCCATCGCGAGCGCAAGCGACGGCACGCCGTCCCAGCGCAGTTCCATGTTGTAGTTCAGGCCGCCACGAATCACGTGGCAGTGGTTGTCGATCAGCCCCGGCAGCACGCCGCGGCCGCCGAGATCGACCACCTTCGTCGCGCGGCCCGCGAGCAGCATCACGTCCGCTTCGCTGCCGACCGCGACGAAGCGGCCGTCCTTGATCGCGACGGCGGCGGCGATCGGGTTCGCACGATCGAGCGTCGTGATGCGCCCGTTGTGCAGGATGAGATCGGGTGGGGTATCGGTTGCGCTCATGAATGTCCTCGATGTGCTCAGAAGCCGAGCCAGTGACGAACCGGCGCGATGGCCTGCGCGCCGACCAGCATGCCGGCGAGGCCGACCAGCGCGATCAGCGGCGGCGCCGGCGAGCGCACCTTGATCACGCTGTACACGACGCCGATCAACACACCGGCGCCCAATGAAATTAAATAAGATTCCATAATGTTTTTTCTCCCGGCCGGATTAGAATCACCGGCATCGCGAGGCCGCCCGCGCGGCGCATCGCATCCGTTTCGCTTCCCTGCCATCCATGCCGACCATGCAACATCTTCCTGATCTCGAAGCCTGGGCCATCTTCGCGCGCGTCGCAGAGACCGGTTCGTTCGCGAAAGCGGCCGACCTGCTCGGCATCTCGCAACCCACCGTGTCGAAGGCGATCGCGCGCCTCGAAAAGCGTCTCGGCGCGATGCTGCTGTACCGCACGTCGCGCAAGCTGTCGCTCACGCCGACCGGCGAACTGCTGCGCGACCGCGCGATCCGCCTGCTCGCCGATGCGGAACTGATCGAGAACGAAGCGTCCGCGCAGGCGCTCGAGCCGCACGGCCTCGTGCGCGTGAATGCGCCGATGTCGTTCGGGCTGCACCATCTGTCGCCGGTGCTGCCCGCGTTTCTCGAGCGCTATCCGCGCGTCGACATCGATCTCGTGCTCACCGATCACATCGTCGACATCGTGTCGGGCGGCTTCGACGTCGCGATCCGCATCGCCGAGCTGAGCGATTCGACGCTGCGCTCGCGCCGTCTGTGCGCGGTGCGCCGGCCGCTCGTCGCGTCGCCCGCGTATCTCGATCGACGCGGCCGCCCGACGCATCCGCGCGACCTCGAACAGCACGTGTGCCTCACGTACACCAACCTGCCGACGCCCGAGTACTGGCGCTTCCGTCATCCGGCGTCGGGCGACGAAGTCGGCGTGTCCGTGCACGGGCGCATCCGCACCAACAACGCGGACGTGATCCTCCCGGCCCTCGTCGGCGGTCACGGCCTGGCGCTGCAGCCCGAATTTCTCGTGTGGGACGCGATGCAGCGCGGCGAACTCGAGGAGGTGATGAGCGACTGGAAGATCGCGGACATCAACGTGAACCTCGTCACGCCGCCCGGCATGCTGCGCGCCGCGCGCGTGACGGTGCTGCTCGATTTCCTCGCGGAACATTTCTCGCACGCGCCGTGGGCGCTGCCCGCCGCCTGAACGCGTGATGGCCGACGGCAGGCGATCGCCGCAGCCCACGCGGCGATCGCGGCCGGTGACCGTTACTTCGCCGGCACGGCCGGAATCGACTCGTGCGGCGTCGCGGTACGCTGCGCTGCCTTGTGGACCATCGTGTATGCGTAGTCCACGCCCATCCCGTATGCGCCCGAATGCTCCTTCGCGATCGCCATCACCGCGTCGTACGAGTCGCGGCGCGCCCAGTCGCGCTGCCATTCCAGCAGGACCTGCTGCCACGTGACCGGCACCACGCCAGCCTGCACCATGCGCTGCATCGCGAAATCGTGCGCGGCCTGCGTCGTGCCGCCCGATGCGTCGGCGACCATGTAGATCTCGTAGTCGCCTTCGAGCATCGCGCACAGCGCGAACGTCGTATTGCAGACCTCGGTCCACAGGCCCGACACGACCACCTTCTTGCGGCCGTTCGCGGCAAGCGCGTCGCGCACCTTCTGGTCGTCCCACGAGTTCATCGACGTGCGTTCGAGCGTCTTCTGGTTCGGGAACACGTCGAGCAGTTCGGGATAGGTGTGGCCCGAGAAGCTGTCGCTTTCGACGGTCGTGATCGTGGTGGGGATGTTGAAGACCTTCGCGGCCTTCGCGAGCCCGACGACGTTGTTCTTCAGCGTCTGCCGATCGATCGACTGCACGCCGAACGCCATCTGCGGCTGCTGGTCGATGAAGATCAGCTGGCTGTTCTGCGGCGTCAGTACTTCAAGTTTCGGGTTGCTCATGGCGCAAGGTGTCCTGTGAACGAAAAAAGGGGGGCCTGCCTCGACCGTGAAAACGGGAGGAGCCTGAAATGCGTCGGCGCCGGATCGTCATCCGGGCCGAAATATTTAAGCCCCAAACGCGCGGCGCGAACACCCAAGGAATGGAATCGATCCGATTCCTGAACGAATGCCCGTTCGGGGCTGCCCGCCCTTTTTTTCTTCACGCAAACCCGCTACGCTTTCAAGACTCTGACGGCGCCGTTCCGGCGCCGCTCGGCCATCACGAGGCGCACCACCATGAAACCGTATGTCTTCTCGCTGCTCGCCGGCATCCTCGCCGGCGTGATCTACGGCGCGCTCGGCGTGAATTCGCCCGCACCGCCGGTCATCGCGCTCGTCGGCCTGCTCGGCATGCTCGCCGGCGAACAGATCCTGCCCGTCGCGCGCCGGATGCTGTCCGGCCATCGGCTGAACACCGCATGGCGCGACGCGCAGTGCAGCCAGCACATGTTCGGCGCGCTGCCGGGCGGCGCCGCGAACGACCGCAAGCCTTCTTGATCCACCCCATCGCCGCCGGCCGCGCATGACCAACGTCGAGCTGTTCCATTACCTGTTGCTGTTGATCTGCGGCGCGGGCGCCCTCACCTGGCTCGCCGAGCGCGTGTCGATTCCGCCGGCCGTCGTGCTGCTGCTCGGCGGCTGCGTGGTCGCCGTCGCCGGCAAGCGCGTGCCCGACATGGACCCGGCGCTGCTGCTCGCGGCCGTGCTGCCGCCGCTGTTGATGTCGAGCGGGTTCTACACCGCGTGGAAGGAATTCCGGCAGGAGCTCGCGTCGATCGCGTCGCTCGCGCTCGGGGCCGTGGCGTTCACGACCGTCGCGGTCGCGCTCGCCGTACATGCGGCGAATCCCGCGCTGCCGTGGGCCGCGTGCTTCACGCTCGGCGCGATCGTGTCGCCGCCCGACGCGGTCGCCGCGAAGGCGATCCTGCAGCGCCACCCGCTGCCCGCGCGGCTCGTCGCGGTGCTCGAAGGCGAAAGCCTCGTCAACGATGCGTCGGGCCTGCTGCTGTACCAGATGGCCGTATCGGCCGCGCTCGCCGCCACGATCACGACCGCGAGCGCGACCGGCCTGTTCTTTTTGCTCACGCTGATCGGCATCGCGGTCGGCCTCGCGTGTGGCCATGCGATGTGCTGGGTGCTGCAACGCCTGCGCGAACCGATGCTCGGCATCGTCGTGACGTTCGCGATGGCATGGGGCAGCTACGGGATCGCGGAAGCCGTCGACGGCTCGGGCGTGCTGTCGGTCGTCACCTGCGGCCTCGTGCTCGGCGTGCGCCAGCATCGCGTGTTCGGCGCCGACATGCGGATCAAGGCGAAGGCGACGTGGGAAGCGATCGTGTTCGTGCTCGACGCGCTCGTGTTCATCCTGATCGGCCTCGCGCTGCACGCGATCCTCGCCGGCGTGAACCACGAAGGCGCGGTGCTGATGGCCGGCCTGCGGGTCGCGCTGCCGGCGACGGCCGCCGCGATCGGCGCGCGCGTCGTATGGGTGTTCGTTGCGATGTGGCTACCCGGTCGCCTGCGCGCGCGGCGCGCGGGCCACGCGGCGTGGTCGTGGCGCGAAGCCGTCGTACTCGGCTGGTCGGGCATGCGCGGCGTCGTGAGCCTCGCGGCCGCGATCGCGCTCCCGGCCAACTTCCCCGGCCGCGACCTGATCCTGTTCAGCACGTTCCTGCTGATCATCGCGACGCTCGTCGTGCAGGGCGGCACGCTCGCGCCGCTGATCCGCGTGCTGAAGCTGCGCCCGGCCGCGCGCCGCACGATGTCCGAACATGCGGTGCGTGCACACACGTTCGGCGCGGCGCTCGCCGAGCTCGATGCGCGCGAGCAGCGCGGCGCCGGCCTCGAACGCGCGTCGCTCGACCGGCTGCTGACCGAATACCGGAGCCGCGTCGCGTTCAACGAGCACGCACATCGCGACGGCGCGGCGCCCGCGGACGTGCGCGCGCGGATGCTGCGTGTCGAGCTCGAGCTGGTCGGCGTGTCGCGCGACGCATTGCTCGACCTGCATCGCGACGGCCGGGTCGACGACGCGGTGCTGCACCGCATAGAATCGGAGCTCGATTTCGAGGAGCTGCGGCTGCAGCGCCTGCTCGAACCTTAACGTCTGGCCTGCCCAGCCCGTCCCTTTCCCACCTGGAACCGCAATGAGCGAACTCACCGTCGAAGCGAGCATCGGCCCGGTCGATTACCTCGTCCACTTCACCGATGGCGTCCACCAGTGGCGCGCCGACGAACCCGCGTCGCTCGGCGGCGACGATGCGGCGCCGACGCCCGTCGCGCTGCTGCTGTCGAGCCTCGGCGCATGCACCGCGATCACGCTGAAGATGTATGCGCAACGAAAAGGCTGGCCGCTCGACGAAGTGCACGTGAAGCTCGCCCACGAATCGGGCAGCGCGGGCAGCACGATCGTGCGCCGCATCTCGCTCGACGGCGACCTGACCGACGAGCAGCGCGAACGCCTGCTGCAGATCGCGAATGCCTGCCCGGTGCACAAGATCCTCACGCACCCGATCACGATCGACACGGCGATCGCCTGAGCGCCTCCCGCCACCGTCACCGTCACCGTCACCGCCACAGTCACAGTCACGAGATTCCCGTCATGTCCGCCTCGATCAAGACCCTGCTCACGCCGCGCGAAAGCGACATCGGCAACCTCGTCGTGCGGCGCGTGCTGCCCGCGCGCGCCGCGCGCCTCGTCGGCCCGTTCATCTTCTTCGACGAGATGGGGCCGGCCGTGTTGCCGGCCGGGCGCGGCATCGACGTGCTGCCGCACCCGCACATCGGGCTCGCGACCGTCACCTACCTGTTCGACGGCTCGCTGATGCATCACGACAGCCTCGGCTTCCGGCAGAAGATCGTGCCGGGCGACGTGAACTGGATGACGGCCGGCCGCGGCATCGTGCATTCGGAGCGCTCGCCCGACGAGGATCGCCCGCGCGAGCAGCCGGTGCACGGCATCCAGACCTGGGTCGCGCTGCCGGTCGAGCATGAAGACACGACGCCGGCGTTCGTTCACCATGCGGCCGACACGCTGCCGTCGTTCACGCGCGACAGCGTGACCGTGCGCGTGATCGCGGGCACCGCGTTCGGGCTCGTGTCGCCGGTCGCCGTGTTCTCGCCGACGCTCTATGCGGTTGCGGAATTCGCGGCAGGCGGCACGTTGGCGCTCGATGCCGAACATGAGGAACGCGGCGTGTATCTCGTCGACGGCGACCTCAGCGTCGACGGCACATCGCTCGCCCCCGCGACGATGGCCGTGCTCGAACCGGGCGCGAGCGTCGTGCTGGCGAGTACGAACGGCGCACGCGTGATGCTGCTCGGCGGCGCGCACCTGCCGGGCGAGCGGTTCATCGAATGGAATTTCGTGTCGAGCGAGCGCGCGAAGATCGATGCGGCGCGTGCCGCGTGGGCCGATCAGACGTTCGGCAAGGTGCCGGGCGAAGAAAACGAATGGACGCGCCAGCCGGCACGCAAGGCTTAACGCAACGCGCAACGGGCGACCGAGGCCGCCCGGCGATGCAAGCTCAGCACGGCACGCGGCCCACGACTCCGCCACCCGACTGCGTACACCAGCGCTGTTCCTGCTGAGGCTGGCCCTGCGCTTGCGGCGGCGAGTACGGCACGGCCCTCGCCATGGCAAGTGCCTTGGCCAACTCCTTGGCCTCGACCTGCCGCTGTTGCTCGATCGACGCACGCTGCGCGTCGTCCGCCTGCTTCGTCAGCGCAACCAGCCTCGCATACCGGGAATCCCGCGCGTCCTGGAATGGCGGCAGCGGCGGCGGCATCGGCACGGCGGGCGCGGTGCCGCGGTAGCGGGGGATCGACATCTTCGAGGTCTTCCCCCAGATCGCCGCCTCGCCGATATCCCACATCGCCACCCGCATCTCGATCGCGTGTTCATAGCCGCGATCGACCTCGGCCGTCGTGGGCGTGCCCGTCGGCGCGGGAAGCGGCTGCAGGGACGCCGGCAAGGGCTGCAGCGCCGGATGAACGAGCCGCACCCAGCTCACGGCAGCCACCGAGTACTGATACAGGACGCGCTGGTAAGCGTCGAGTATTCTGGCGCGACTGTCGGGCGTGGAGGCCTGGGCGTTCGACACCAGCGCGATGAACGACGTCAGCGTCTGGGTATAGCGGGCGCCTTCTTCCTTCTGCGCCGCCACGCGTTCCGGCTGCGGACCGGACGATGCGGTCAGCATCCCTGCGCACCCTGACAGCGCGGCGACCACGGCCGTGCACACCCCTACCGTTCGAAACGCGATCCGAATGTGATACGACATGGCAGCCCCCCGACACAAGACAAACGCCCAATGAATCAATGCGGTGTCCGCCGCCGGCAGCCGCGCCGCTGGACCGCTGGACCCCGAGCGATGGCGCCGGTCAACGGACTGGCAGCCCGACCTTCAGGTTCGAGAGAACGGCCCGCCTTGGCGCGGCTGCCCCCTTCCGGTTGCAAACCGGCGGGTTCGTCATGCCGAAAGACAGCGGATTGTCTGCCCTCGATCGTGCACGCAAACTCGTTGCCGTCCCTGGCTTTCAGGTTGACGAAGGTATGCGCCCTTCAGTACGGCGGTGGTTTTCCAAATAAAACCGATGCACCGCTCGCGGAGACTATCCGACGGAATAGCCGGAATCGCCAGAAGCCTATGCCCGACGGACTGCGCCAAATGATATAGACCGGTCTAGTTTCATGTCAACCGCGCCTGATTAAAATCCGGCATCCCCTACCCGGCCGCCGTTCCTTCAGGCCTTCAACCCCATCAGCTTCGCGAGCGTCGGCCAGCGATCGAGCGACGCGTCGAACGCGCGGCGCGCCTGTTCGTCGACGTAGCGCTCGGGGTCGAGCGCGGGCAGATGCCGCGCGAGGCCGATCACGTCGTTCGGTTGCGACAGGCGATCGTCGTCGCCTTCGCCAGCTATCGTCACTGTTCGTCGATCCATACACCGTCCGGCGTTTTCACCGCGTAACCCGCGGCCGTCTGCATCGTCACCGTGCCCTCGTTCTCGCCGATCATCCGCGTGCGCGGCAAATCGGCCGCGTATTGCGCGAGCGTCGCACCGGGCTTGAACGGGCTGTTCGACACGAGATTCGACAGCAACTGCGCGAGCGCGAGGAAGCTGGTCGGCTGCTCGATCACGGTCGTCGCGCCGTGGTTGCCGGTGAAGCCGACGAGCCGCACGCCGACCGGCCCGTGCACGATGCGCGGCGTCGGAATCTCGCGCAGCCCCGCGATCTGGTTCTTGTCGCCGCGCAACGCGGCGCCGTGCTCGGGCACGAACACGATCACCGCGCGGCGGCCCGATTGCGCGATCAGGTCGGCGAGACGGTCGAAGTCGGTCATCATTTTCGTCGCGCGCTGCGGATACGAGTCGATGCTCGTCAGCGCGCTGCCGACCACGCGGTTGCCGTCGTGCAGGCTGATCGTGTTGTAGTACAGCGCGACCGGCCCCGGCACCGATGCGCGCTGCGCGTACCAGTTCGCGAGCGTCGCATAGTCGTCCTTGATCGCCGAGCCGTCGAACGCGTGCATCGCGACCGGCGCGGCCGCGTTCGAGATCATCGGCGCATCGGCCACGCCGATGTTGTCGTGGATCACCTGCAGGAAGTTGTCGAAATGGCCGTCGTGGTTCAGCAGCGACTGCACCGTGTAGCCGGCGCCGGCCAGTTGTGAGAACAGGTGGCACTGCTGCGGTGCGGGCTTGTACAGGTCCGCATGCGCCTCCTGCCCGCAGCTCGCGCGCAGCACGCGGATCGCGGCCGGGCCGCTGTAGCTCGCGGCCGTGCTGAAGTTCGTGAACAGGTAGTCGAAGTGGCTCAGCATCGCGTGATTGCGCACCTTCGCCGCGTCGAGATCGTCCCACGACAGCGAGCAGATGTGCAGCACGATCACGTCGAACTGCGCGGCCGGATCGCTGCCGAGATGGCCGAACGCGACCTGCCGCTGCGACTCCTGCGCGCGGAACGTCGCGAGCGCCGCGTTGTGATCCTCGGGCTGGTCGACGCGCGTGGCGCCCGCCACGTTCGCCTGCGGTTGGGCCGGCGCGACGACGCGCGCCATCAGCCCGCTGCCGGCCTGCCACAGCGGCATCACCACCAGCACGGCCACCACGAACGTCGCGACGCGCAGCCAGCGATTGACGATGAAATAGACGATCAGCACGCCGACGATCGTCAGCGCCAGCACGGGCGGCAACAGGCGCGGCAGCAGCTCCATCCAGTAGTCGAGGCGGAACGTGCTGACTTCGCGCGCGGCCTCCGCGAGACGGGCGAGCGACGGCGCATGCAGCTCGCGCGCGAGCAACGGCACCGCGATCGCGACCGCCACGACCTGCCGGACGATGCGCCATGCGCGCGACCGGATCGGCGCACTCGCCACGAGCGCCATCGCGAACGCGAGGTTCGCGAGCCAGAACGGCTGCAGGCGCCCGGTCGCGAACAGCGCGAACTTCAGGATGAAATACAGATTCCAGAACGTCATCTAACCCACTCCATGATGCGCGCCGCGTCAGTCGCGCGCGCGATCGAGTTTCGGCGCGAGCATCCCCTGCACGCCGCGCGCCGCACCCTTCCACATTCGTACATAGCCGTCCAGCCCGATCCGCAGCACTTCCTTGAGCCCGCCGAGCGGCGTGTCGGGCCGCGCGCCTTCGTGCCAGTCGAGCCACGCATCCGCGCGGCCGAACGTGCATTGCACGAGCTGACGTTCCTGTTCGAGCGTCAGTTCCTCGAAGCTGACGCCGACATGAGTCGCCGTCACCCGCGTCACACGCACCGGGAACGGGAACGCCCGGTCGCCGCGCGTCACGCACACCGTCAGCGTGTCGCCGGCGGCGAGCGGCAGCCCCGGCACCGCCTCGAGCCCGAGGCCGCCGGTCGAGTAGTCGCTCGTGAAGCATGCGGCGGTCGAGCCGTCGGCGAGCAGCAGCATCGCCGGCACGCGCATCGCGATCCGGTGCGTGACGCGCACCTGCTTGGTCTCGCGCGCAACCGCCAGCGCCGCGCCGAGCATCGCGAGGTTGTACACGGTCCAGCCGAGCGTGATCAGGATCGTCGACGCCTCGTCGCCCTGGTCGGCCACGAGCCGCCACAGGCCGGCGACGATCGCGAGCACGTTCAGCGCGAACAGCACCAGATACGGCTTCGACGTCGACCAGTCGACGTAGCCTTCGTCGATCTTGCCGCCCTTGTCGGTCACGTTGAACTTGCCGTGCTTCGGGCTGAAGAACGCGACCGTGGTCGGCAATGCGATGTACCACGCGAGCACCGATTCGTAGACCTCGGCCCAGAACGAATGCCGGTAGCGCCCCTGCATTCGCGAGTTCGCGACGTTCGCGAGCACGAGGTACGGGATCACGTAGCTCGCGAGCGCGAGCGACGACGCGTTGATGAAGTACAGGTGGAAGAACAGGTACGCGAGCGGGATCGTCAGGAAGATCAGCCGCGGAATCCCGTAGAAGAAATGCAGCATCGCGTTGCCGTAGCAGATCCGCTGGATGAAGCCGAGCCCGCGCCCGAGGAACGGGTTGTCGATGCGGAAGATCTGCGCCATCCCGCGCGCCCAGCGCGTGCGCTGCTTCACGTGGCCCGCGAGGCTTTCGGTCGCGAGGCCTGCTGCCTGCACGGTCGGCAGGTACGCCGACGTATAGCCGCGCCGATGCAGCTTGAGCGCCGTGTGCGCGTCCTCGGTCACGGTCTCGACCGCGACGCCGCCGACCTCCTCCAGCGCACTGCGCTTGAGCACCGCGCACGAGCCGCAGAAGAACGTCGCGTTCCACAGGTCGTTGCCCGACTGCACGAGGCCGTAGAACAGGTTGCCCTCGTTCGGAATCTCGCGGAACGTGCCGAGGTTGCGCTCGAACGGATCGGGCGAGAAGAAATGGTGCGGCGTCTGCACCAGCGCGCATTTCGGGTCGCGCAGGAACACGCCCATCGTCGTCTGCAGGAACGAGCGCGTCGGCACGTGATCGCAATCGAAGATCGCGATGTACTCGCCGTGCGTCTTCGGCAGCGCGCGGTTGATGTTGCCGGCCTTCGCGTGGCGGTTGTCGTCGCGCGTCAGGTAGTCGATGCCGGCCTCGGCCGCGAATGCCGCGAACTCGGGGCGCCGGCCGTCGTCGAGCAGGTACACGCGCAGCTTCGCGCTCGGCCAGTCGATGCTCTGCGCGGCGAACACGGTCGGCTTCACGACCGACAGCGGCTCGTTGTAGGTCGGGATATAGACGTCGACGGTCGGCCAGGTGTCCGGATCGTCGGGCAGCGGCACGATCGGCCGGTCGAGCGGCCACGCGGTCTGCACGAAGCCGAGCAGCAGGATCATCCACGTATAGGCTTCGGCGCCGTACAGCAGGTAGCCGGCGACGGCTTCGACCGGGCTGCGGAAGTCGAGCGTCTGGGTCGTGCGCCACCACACGTAACGCACCGTCGCGAGCAATGCGAGCGACGCGAGCGCGAGGGTCGGCAGATGGCCCGGCAGGCGGCGCAGCGCGAGCGCAAGCACCGCGACCATCGCGAAGAACGCGAACTGCGCACCGGGCATCAGCGGCGACATCCCGGCCGCGGCCCACAGCACCGCGCCGGCCACGAGCAGCAGCGGCGTGAGCCAGCGGCGCCGGCCGACGCCGTTCGCGCGCGCATCGAGCCAGCCGCCCCAGCGCACCCACGGCAAACGCTCGAGCATCGCGTTGATGCGCCGGCCGACCGCGCGGCCGGCCACGTAGACGGGCACCACGAACGTGTCGAACCACGCGAGCGGATCGCGCGCGGGCCGGCCGTCGGCCGCGCGCGGCGCGCGCACGATCGCGCGCCACAGCCATTCGCGCATGCTGAGCGGCTGCAGCACGCCCCAGTCGTGCGCGAGCCGCAGGAACGCGACGCGAACCCAAAGGCGCACATGATCGGGCCGACCGGGCGGCGGTGCATGGAAGAACAGCCGCACGAGCCAGTCCACCCGCGTGCGTTGCGCCGGCAGCCCGATGCCGCGCGCGCACCAGTCGGCCGCGCGACGGCCGAACGCACGCAGTCGCGACGCGAGCGCGGCGTTCATCGCATGGCTCCGGCGCGGCCGGCGACGGCCGCCGTCAGCCACGTATCGACCCAGTTCGCGACGCCGTTCAGGTCGTGCGACGCCTGCGAATACGGCGCGTCGTCGAAGATCCAGCTGCCGCGTGCGAGCGCTTCGGGCACGGCCGCGTCGACGTGGATGCGTTGCTCGAGCATCGACGCCGGCCCCGCAACCGCGCGCAGCATCGCCAGCGCGTCGCGCTGCATGTCGCGCGCCGGGTTCAGCCGGTTCACGACGATCTGCAGCGCGCCGCGGCCGGCTCGCAGCGCGCCGAGCCGCGCGGCCGTGGTCGCGCACGCGACCGGCTCCGGCGGCACGACGACGAGCGCCAGGTCAGCGCACCGGATCGCCTGTTCGGCCTGCGGCGACGGATAGCGCGCGGTGTCGACCAGCACGACGCCATCGGCCGGCAACGCGATTTCGCCGAGCGCGCGCGACAGCCAGACCGGATCGGCCACGAGCCGCGCATCGCACGCGGCGGCGCCGGCCGCATCGACTTGCCCGTACGGCACGAACAGCACGCCGTCGGCGTTGCGCCACGTGTGCGCGTGCCACGGTTCGGCGCCGCCCAGCAGGCTGTGCGCCAGACCGTGCTCGGCCAGCGTATCGAGGCCGAGCGTCGCGCCCATCAGGTTCTGGGCATCGAATTCGACGGCGACGACCGGCCGGCCGCGGCGCGCGAGCAGCACCGCGAGCGCGGCGGCGAGCGTCGTGCGGCCCGCGCCGCCCGTCGTCGACGTGAGGGCGATCGTCTTCATCGTGCCGCCTTGCTGTCGCGAATGCCGGCTTCGTCGGCTTCGTCGGCGTCGGCGCCGCCGACGCCCGGCAGCAGACGGCCGCGCAGCGCGACCGGCACGAGTTCGCACGGCACCGCGTCGCGCCGGTCGATGCCGCGCGGCGCATGGAAGCCGCGGCCGATGCCGAGGTGCTGCGCGACGATCCACACCGGTACCGCAATCACGATACCGACGATGAAGCCGATGACGAGTTCGGCGATCATGCGTCCTCCTGCTTGCGCAACGGCATCGCGCTGCGGACGGCGCCGCGCGCCCGCGCGGCGGAAATGACGGGGTCCGGCGGCGACGCGTCGACGGCGATGGGCACGGACGCCTGCGGCACGCCGATCGCGTCGAGCGCGACGACGGTATCGATCGCGTCGATCGCGTCGCTCACCTCGCCCGCATCGGGCAATGCCACGCCGGGCTCGACGGGCACGGCCGCTGCGCGTGCGGCGCCCGCCGGCCGCGTCGCCGCGAACAGGTCGCTGTAGTCGGCGATCGGCGCGCGGCGGTTCTCGGCCTTCAGCGCGTCGAGCTCGGTGTCGACGCTGCCCTGCCCGAGGCACACGACGCGGTCGGACAACGTATCGACCGGCACCTCGAAGATCCGCGCGAGCGCGTCCTCGGCGTCGACCGGCTCGCAGGCGAACAGGAACACGAACAGGTGTCCGGCATCGGCCGTCACGACGTCGCCCGCGCGGCGCGGCCGGCAGTGCCGCAGCGCGTCGACGTGCGATACGCCCGGCAACAGCGTGAGCTTCGCGAGCGTGTGCGGCAGCGCGAGCACCGCACCGCGATCGAGCACCGCGCGAATCCGCTGGCAGAACGCGCCGACCGGCAGATAACCGAGCACCGAATCGCCGAGCGCGGCCGCGAGCGCCGCGCGGTAGTCGGCCGCGACGGGCCGCGCGTAGAGCTGGCCGTGCAACGCATGCACGGCGGCCTGCATCCGCGAGACGGGCAGGTCGCGCGCGACGACCCGGTTCGCACCGACGCTCAGCACCAGCATCTCGAACTGCTGACGCAGCACCTCGCCGCGCTCGACGACCGCGATCTTCAGTGCGCCGCCGCACTGCCGGCGCAGCGCGTGCACGTCCGCGCACAGCGCTTCGAGCTGCGCGTGCGAGCGGAACACGAGCACCGCGGTCGCGGCCTGCGCGCTCGCGCACGCGGCGACGACGGCCGCGTTGTCGTCGACGATCTCCCAGCCGTCCGGCACGCGGCTCGCGCCGTCGAGCACCGCGCGGCTGACCACCACGCGATCCTCGTCGCTCGCGAGCTTCATCCGCCGTGCCGGTTCGGTCGCGCCGCCATCGACGCTCGCCGACAGCCGGCCGCCCGGTGCGAAGCGCAGCGGCCGCACCTCGCCGGCCGCGAGCGTGTCGCCCGCGCGCCAGAAATCGACCACCCACAGCAGTTCACCATGCGTGCGCTGCAACTGCGCGACGCCCGAACAGATTCCGTGGAAGCCGCTGCGCGGCGTGCGATCGGCATCGCGCACGAGCGGCGCATCGTCGGCGCGCGCGTCGCCGCCCGCGCGGGTCGCTTCAGGGTCGAGCAGCAGCACGAGCGCAATCCGGCGCGTGCGGCACCAGTCGGCCAGCGCGTGCGCTTCGTCCGCGAGCGCGGCCGGATCGTCCCAGCTGAACCAGCGCTGGGCGCCTTCGACGAAATACAGCGAACGCGCGTGAAATCCATAGCGCTTCATCGCGCGCAAGCCGCCGGTCAGCCGCGCGAACGGGCCCGGCGCCGCGCGGCGCGGTGCGTTGCCGGCTGCGCCGGCGTCGGCACCGTCGTCGGCCGGCTCGACCGCAGCCGGCATCGCCAGCACGTTCAGGTTGCGCGGCCAGCCGGCCGGCTGCACGCCGCCCGCGAAGCCGAGCGACGCCATGTGCGCGGCGACGCGCGCCGGATCGCGCGCCAGCACGATCGTGACGTCGCGCGTGCGCGCCTGCCGCGCGCTTTCCCAGACGAGCGCATCGCAGGCCGGCGTACCGCCGGCCGCGTAGATCGCGTAAAGGCCGCCGGCTTCCAGTTGCGTCCAGGTGTCGGGCAGGCCGTCGATCGCGAGCCGGCTCAAGGCGCCGGCACGGCCGCCCGCCGGCCCCATGCGCAGCAGCGCGCGCAGGCGATCGGCCAGGCCGGTGGCGCCGGGCGCGGAGCGGGTGACATCGAATTCCGTAGTCACGGCGTTCCCCTAGTAATCCGAATAAAGCCGCACGGGCGTCGGCGTGACGAGCCAGCTGCGCGACGCACGCGCGTCGAACGCATAACGCAGATACACGAGCGCCGAGCTCGGCGCATAGTCGTGCGACCGGTCGATGTGCAATTGCGCGCCGACACTCAGGTGCGGGTTCACACGATATTCCGCGATGCCGTTCACGCCGTACGAGAACGACACGCCGCGCGTCGAACTGCCCGCGTACACGAAGCCGGCCGCCACCTGTTCGGCGCGCTGGCCGGAAAGCGTCGGGTAATACAGCGAATCCTTCTCGTAGCTGTTCGAGATCCCGCCCGTGACGGTCAGGTCCCACGACAGCGCATCGTGCCGCCCCGCCCATTCGATCGGCACGCCGAGCGACAGGTAGCGCTGCGGGCTGTAGTAACCGCCCTGCCCGTACGTGTAGTAGCGCAGGTTCTGCGCGTAGTGCCACGCATTGCCGACCAGCCCCGTGCTGACCTTCATCGTTGCGCGCTCGTACACGGGCACCGTGAAGCCGGTGCGCAGCGTAACTTCCGCGTTGCGCTCGACGTTACGGCCCGACAGCACGCCCGCGCCGAGCTCCGCGAACAGGTTCGTGCGGCCGACGTCGACCGACGCGCGCAGATTCACGCCGTCGCGGCGCACGCCGCCCCACACCGCGCCGGTCCACGGGTCGCGCATCCCCGCGTACGACAGCACGCTGCTCGTTTCCGGCCGCCGCGACGCATTCACGGAGAAGCTCGCCGGGCCCGCGTCGAAGCGATAGCGCACGCCGCCGACGAGGTAATGCACCGGGAAGCCGAGCGGCGACGTGCCGAGATCGAAGCGCCATGCATCGGACAGATACCCGGCGCCGAGCGCAACGCCCGTCGTCGACTGGTGCAGCGAGCCCGGCGGATTCGCGATCAGCGCGGCGGCCTGCGGATTCGGCTGCGCCCTGAGCGCCGCGTACGTGCCGAACGTCTTGAGCGAATACGCGCCCGGCACGCTCGTATCGAGCGTGCCCGGATCGAGATGCACGGTGTCGACCTGCGCGAACACGTGCCCGTCGTAGCGGATCGGCATCTGCAGGTAGATCGGCACCTGCTGCGCGCGATACGACGAGATGCCTTCGTCGCCCGACTTGTACGCGGGTATCCAGCCGGTCTCGATCTCGGGATTGCGCCGCTGCTGCAGATCGGCGAACGCGGCCTGCGCGGGTGTCAGCCCGTCGCGGCCCGGGATCACGCCCGTCGCGCGTTCCTGCGACTGCGACAACCGGTACAGCGACGCCGCGTCGTCATAGCGGCCCTGCGCCTCGGCCACGCGCCCGGCCGCGACCGTCACGTCGGCGCGGGCCGGATACGCGGCCTGCAGCCGCTCGGTCACCTGCGCGGCTTCGTCCGGCCGGCGCAGCGCGTTCAGGCGACGCACGGCCGACAGTTGCGTGTCGACGTCGTCGTCCGGCGTGCGCGCCAGCACGGCCTGCACGCGCTCGCGCGCGGCGGCACGGTTGCCGCTGTCCTCGTCGATCCGGGCCAGCGCGAGCTGCGTATCGGCGTCGTCCGGCGTGCGCGCGACGACCGGTGCGAGCGCATCGCGTGCGGCATCGTAATGGCCCTGCGCGCGTTCGAGATCGGCGAGTTCGAGCGCATAACGCTTGTCCGCCCGGCCGGCCGGGCTCGCGCGGTCGAGCAGCGTGCGCGCCTGCGCATAGTCCTGTCGGGCGATCGCGTCGTCGGTCTGCCGCAGCACGAGCCGCAGCGACTGATCCTCCAGTCGCGCCGTCTGCGCGGGCGTCAGCGCCGGGTCGCGGCGCAGCGTGTCGAGCCATGCAGCGAGCGCATCGTCGCGCCCCGCGCGGCCGAGCAGGTCGCCGTAGCGCAGCCGCACGTCCGCGTCGGCTTCGCGCGGATGCGCGGCGATCCAGTCGCGCAGCGGCGCGAGGCCGCGCTCCGGTTCGCCCGCGTCGATCCACTGCGCGCCGATCGCGGCGAGCATGTCGGGATCGTCCGGCGCGCTCGCCTGCGCGTGCGCGAGCGTGGCGGCGAAGGCCGCGCGGTCGCCGCGGGCATGTGCGCCGCGCGCGTCGGCCAGCGCGCTTTCCGCATCGAGCTTGCGCGCCAGCGCGCGCATCCCGTCCGAACGGTGCGCGTCGTCGACCGGCGCCAGCGCGGCTTGAGCGCCCACGACATCGTCGAGCGAGTTGCGGTACAGCGCGTTCGCGTAACGCATCTCGGGCGTATCGCTCAGCGCCAGCCCGTCGTCCATCACCGTGCGGCCGAGCTGCGGCAATCCCATGTCGCGATACAGGCGTGCGAGCGCGAAGCGCGTCCACGGCGCATCGGGCGCCGCGCGCACGGCCGCCTCGTAGCGTTGCGCGGCCGGCCCGCGCGCGCCCTTCTCGGCCAGCGCGCGCGCCTCGTTCGCGAGCACATCGCCACGCAGGCCGTCGAGCGTGCGGCGATCGTCGGCGCCCGTCACGCGCCCTTGCAGCGCATCGAGCAACGGGCCGATCCGGTCCGCGCGGCCGGTGTTTTCATACAGCGTGGCCGTGTCGCGCACGGCCGACAGGCTTGGCGAACGCGCGGCCAGCAAGCCGCGCAGCAACGGCTCCGCCTGTGCCCAGTCGCGCTGCGCGAGCAGCGCATCGGCGAGCTGCAGCTTCGCGTCCGGGTTGTCCGGCTGCATCGCGAGCGCCGCACGCGCGGCGCGCTCGGCATCGCGCGGGCGGCCCGCACTGGCCGCTTCGCGGCCCTGGGCGAGCAGCCCCCAGAACTGCGCGGTACGCGCGAGGCCTTGCCATTTGCCGCGCTGGTCGGTCGCACGCGTCGCGGCCCGCGCGAACAGCGCGCGCGCTTCGTCGTGCCGCCCTTCGCGCAGACGCAGCAGGCCGAGCCCGCCCAGCGCATCGGCGTCGTCGGCCCGCGCCCGCGCGGCGCGCGCGAGCAGCGGGTCGGCGGCGGCCAGGTCGCCGCGCGCCAGCGCCTGCAACCCGCGCTGCTGCGCGATGTAGTCGGGATCGCGTTCGAGCCGGCGTTGCGCGTCGCGCTGCTGGTCGAGGCCGGCGGCGCGATCGCGGAATTCGGTGTCGTCCGGCGCGAGCGCGAGATACGCGTGCAGCGCATCGAGATACGCGGGATCGCTGCCGGCCGACTGCAGCACGCGCCGCCACAGCGCCATCGCTTCCGTATGGTCCGCGTCGGCGCGCTTCGCGAGCGACCATGCGATCCGGTTCGCTTCCGCGCGCGTGTCGTCGCGCTGGTTCAACAGCCGCGCGAGCGCCATCGATGCGCTCGTGTCCCGCGGATCGGCGGCGACCGCGCGGCGCAGCGCGGCGATCGCCGGCTGGCGCCCGCCCGGCGCATTCGACACGATCTGGTAGTACTCGGCGCCGAGCGCGCCCGATGGCGCGCCGTTCGGAAACAGCGCGACGATCCGTCGGGCCGCCTCATCGGCGCGGCCGCTGCGCGCGAGCAGCCGGATCTGCGCCATCTCGCCGCGCCCGCTCGTCGCGACGCGGTATTCGTCCACCACCCGCCGCGTGGCCGGCGCATTCGGCGACTGCGCCTGCAGCCGCGCCAGCGACGCCTGCGCGCCTTTCGCGTCGCCGAGCCGCAGCAGCACACGCACCTGTTCGGCCAGCAGCTCGGGATCGCCCGGCGCGATCAGCAAGCCCTTGCGCAGCGCATCGCGCGCGAGGTCGTCGCGATGCTTGATGCCCCACATCCGCGCGGTGTCGAGTTCGCGCCGCGCATCGGCGGCGGCCGAGGTCGCCGGAGTCGCCGGGTTCGCGATCGCCGCGCCGGAGGCCGCGCCCGGCGCCGCCGCGCACACCGACGACGCGAGCCACGCGAATCCCGCGACGTGCGGCGCGGCACATTTCAGCGGGCGGCGCACGAACGGCCTCCCCAGCGGGTGTCGAGCGTGCCGTCCGCCCCGAACCGATAGCGGCCATCGCGCCAGCCGAGGCCGAACAGCGTCAGCACGCTCGTGTAATAGCCGGGCGCCGACTGGCGCGCGAGCGTATCGACGCGGGCCGCCTGGGCATCCGCGAGCGCGTGCTGGCCGCGTGCGTCGAGAAACGGCACGGCGGCCGCGGAGAAGCCGCCGTTGCCGTCGTTCGGCCCCGCGACGCCCGTCGTCGTATCGACCTTCTCCGGCGGCGCGCCGTGCGCGGCGATATGGTCGGCGAACTGCGCGAACTTCGCGAGCAGCGGCGCGGCGAGCGGATCGGCGCGGTCCAGCATGCCGGCCCACAGGTACACGCGAATCGCGTTGTACGCGCTTTCCGCATGGGTCTGCGGATCGGGCCCGAAACCGTTGCCCGCGCGATACAGCGCCCAGTCGGGCGAAAAACCTTTCGGCGCGGTGTCGAGCAGCACGCGAGCGGTGCTGGACGCCAGCGTGGCCCAGCGACGGTCGTCGGGCAGCCGTGCGCCGAGCGCGCGAATCACCTGCGGCGGCGAATAGCTCGGATTCACGCGCCATTGGCCGTTGGCCAGCTTGAACCCGGTCGGGCCCGGCAACAGCGTGAGGCCGAGGCCCGGCATGGTCGCCGTCTCGGCGTCGAGCACGCGCTTCGCGAGCAGCGCGCCGCGCGCCGTATAGCTGCGCTCGTGCCACAGCCGCCCGGCCTCGACGAGCGCATACGCGATCCACAGATCGGCGTCCGACGCCGGGTTCGCGTCGAGCACGCGCCACGCGCCGTCGGGCGCGCGGCCCCACAGCCACGCCGGGAGATGCGCGCTCAGGTCGCCCTGCGCGAGGTTGTTCTCGGTCCATGCGAGGATCGTGTCGAACATGCGCCGGTCGTTCGCGACCAGCGCGAAGAAAAGTCCATACGCCTGCCCCTCCGATACCGTACGCGAATCGGCCGAGCCGACGTCGATCACGCGGCCGTCGGCCGAGATGAAATCACGCTTGAACGCGTCCCAGCGCGGCCACGCCGCGCTGCATCCCGCGCTCGCCGCATCGGCTGCACCGGCCGCCGCCGCGTGCGCGCGCGTGGCCATGCCAGCCGCCGCGCACGTCATCGCGATCGCCAGCGCGAGCGTCGCGCCGACACGCCGCGCCGGCTGCATTGCCCGTCGCTTCGTCATTGCCCGCGCCATCCGTTACATCCCCCGGCGACGCGCGGCGATTCGCTGCAGCACGCTGAACACGCCGAGCGCGAGCAGCAGCCCTGCGACGACGCCGACCGCGCCGAGCAGCACCGGATGCCGCGCCGCCTCCGTCCACACGCGCGCATACCACGGCACGAAGCCGACCACGTAAGGCTCGCCGACCCGCAGGCTGTCGACCTGCCCCGGCCGAACCAGCGCGAGGTCGCCCTGCAACTGCGACACGAGGCCGCCGCTCTCGAACACGTCGAGCAGATCGCCGAGGCGCGGCTGGTCGGTCGCCGTCAGCGCGACGACGCTGCGGCCGCGGCTACCGGGCAGCTCGAACCCGGCGAGCGCCGCGAGCGGGCCCGTCTGTTCGATATGCGCGCCGCCGTCGGCGAGGCCCACGCCGTTGCGCCAGCGCTCCTTCACCGTGAATGCGACGCGCGTCGCGCCACCGGCGCCCGCGCCGCCCTGCTCGCCGATCGCGAGCGGCAGCGCCGCGCGCCACTGCGCGAGCAGCGGCGATGCGGGCGAGCCGTCGATCACGAGCAGATCCTTGTGCCCCGACAGCGCGGCGACGTCGCCGGGTCGCGCGACCTGCACGCGCAGCGCCGGGAAGCCGGTCCATTCACCCATGTGGCCGAGCATCGTCAGGTAGGCCTCGAGTTCTTGCGGCGACGGCCGGTCGGGCAGCACGACGGCCGTCTGCGACAGGTCGGCGAAGCGCGTGAACGGGAAGCCGCTGTTCGCGAAGAACGCGAGATTCGGCAATTGCGCGTAATGGACGAAGTGCGAGAAGTCGATCGTCGAATCGGGATCGATCGCCGCGCGTTGCGGCTCGGTGGCCGTGCTCGAACACAGGCCCGTCTTCTGCGAATCGAGCGTGAAGCGGAACTGCAGCTGGTTGCCGCTGCCGACGCGGAACGCGGGAATGTCGACGTCGCTCGTCACGCGCCCTTCCGGCACCGCCAGCAGCGGCAGCTGCATGCGGCCGTGCGCGTCCTCGGCGTGGGCCGGCCCGAGCCGGTACGACTTCACGAGCTGATCGTTGATCTCGACCGCGAGCGTCGAATTGTCCTGCACGGTCGGCGCCGTGTAGCGGTAGCGCAGCGTGATCGGCACGCCCGCGCCGTTCCATGAATGCAGATCGGCCGGCACGCGCAGGTTCAGCCGGATCGCGTCGGGCGTCGTGCCGCGCACCTCCAGCTGACGCGGATCGTTCACGAGTTCGCGGAACGCGATCGGCCGGTTCACCGGCAGCCAGCGCGGCGCGTCGTACGGCTTGCGCGGCGCGCCCAGATCGACGTGCGCAACCGTCGCCGCCTGCCCCGACAGCGCCGCGCGGCCGAGCACGAGCGTCGCGACCGCGTCGTCGACCTCGGCCGCCGTGCGGCCCGTGACGACCAGCAGCTTGCGGCCCGGCGCGGCCGGGTTGTCCGCGACCGCGAGCAGCGGGCCATTGATTGGCGGCAGCGCGAGACCGGCCGGCAGCGTCGCGGCCGTGCCGACCACGACGGCCTGGTCGTCGGCCGGCAGCGCGCTCGATACCGGGAAGCGCGCATGCCGGTAGTCGGCCAGCGCGCCGAACCACGACGCGAGCACACCCGCGCTGCGCAGGGTGGCCGAATCGGGCGTGGCGGGCAGCACGAACGGCAGCCGCAGGCGGCCGTTGTCGCGCCGGTCGAAGAACGGCGCGGGCAGCAGCGCGAGATCGTTCGGCAGGCGCACCGGCGATTCGTCGAGGATCAGTTCGCTCGTCGGGCTCACGTCGGCCCACAACGCCGAATTCGTCGGGTCCTCGCAGTGGTCGAGCGTGTAATGCGCGATCAGGCGCAGGCCGATCTGGTTGAAATCCGAAAAGTAGCGCGGATCGATCGGGATCTCTTGCGTCACCGTGCGGCCCGCACGCGCGGCATCGAACGGGACGGTCGCGATCACCTCGCCGTTCACCGACACCTTCAGGTGCGACAGCGGAAAGACCAGCGACGGCGAATACGCGTAGGTCAGGCGCAAGCGCGCGCCCGTGATCACGCGGTCGAGCCGCACGCCGGCGTTGATCGTGCGTGCGTCGTCGGCGCCGCGCAGGCGCAGCGGATCGAACGCGCCGAGCGACGCGAACGGCATGCGCACGGTCGTCGCCGGCAGGCCGGCGGCCGGCGCGCTGGCCGCCGCCGGCGTGGCCGGAGCGGCCGCGAGCACCGCCGCTGGCGCGGCATCCGGCGCCGCTGCGTGATCGGCAGCGGCCGTCGAAGCGGCGGCCGGCACCGCCGGCAGCGGTGCGGCCGACAGCGCGGCCGTGTGGAAAGCGCCGGTCATCGCGGCAGCCAGAACGAACAGCGACACGGCCGGCTTCATGCGCCGCTCCGCTTCGTCACGATCGTCCGGTCATCCTGCGCGTCGAAACCGACGCGCGCAAAGCAGCTATGCCCGTGAGTGCACATCCCCTCTGCTTCCCCTCATTTATGGCCTGATTGCATTTATCGGAACGACGCGGCGGATCATTCAATGACCAGTTCGTCGCGCTGGGGGACGCCTGGCACCGGCGGCCGCCCATTTGTCACACTATCTCAAAAATAGAACAAAACTCACCGTGATTCGCGACTGAGAAGCGAAAAAATCTCAATTCGGTCGGAAATGCCGCGCAGGAAGAGTGAATGGCAAGAATTGCGCCGTTGCCGCCGGATGGCTGGAACGGCATACTGCCGGCGCGGTACGGCTGGCCGGGCACCGGCACCGTTGCGTTGCGAACCACCCGGCACGCGCTGCCGCGAGCGGCGCGTATGCTACCGCAAGCGCGCGCCGAGCGATGCACTTTTTCACGGAAAACTGACTTGAATCAAACCGCCGACGCCGCCACGCCATCCCCCGACACATTGTTGCGCATCATCGCCGCGCAAGCCGAAATCGCGAAACTCGGCCTCGACCTCGGCAGCGTGATGGCCTACGTGGCCGAACAGGTGCCGCAGCTCACCGGCGCAAGCGCCGCCGCGGTCGAATTCGCCGAAGGCGACGACATGGTGTACCGCGCCGCGTCGGGCACGGCCGCCGGGATGCTCGGCCTGCGGTTGCGGCGTTCGGGCAGCCTGTCGGGCCTGTGCGTGCAGCAGGGCGAGTTGCTGCACTGTATCGATTCGGAAACCGACCCGCGCGTCGATCGCGATGCATGCCGCCGGGTCGGCCTGCGCTCGATGCTCGTGATGCCGCTCACGCACGCCGACACGACGGTCGGCGTGCTGAAGGTGATGTCGCCGGACGTCGACGGTTTCTCACCGGCGGACGCCGGCACGCTGCGGCTGATGGCCGACCTGATCGCCGCCGCGATGTTCCACGCGGCGCGCAACGAAGCGAACGAGCTGTACCTGCGCGCGACGCACGACGCGCTCACGGGTCTGCCGAACCGCGCGCTGTTCTACGACCGCCTGCGCCAGTCGATGCACACGGCGCTGCGCGCGAGCGGCCGGCTCGGCATTCTCAACATCGACATGGACGGCCTGAAGCCGATCAACGACGGGTTCGGCCACCGCGCGGGCGACGCCGCGCTGCGCGAGGTCGCCACGCGGATGCAGGCCGCGGTGCGGCGCTCGGACACGGTCGCGCGCATCGGCGGCGACGAATTCGCGGTGATCCTGCCGAACCTCGGCACCCGCGACGACGCCCAGGTGCAAAGCATGCGGCTCGCGCGGCGGGTCGGCGAGCCGTTCGAATTCGACGGGCATGCGCTGCGGCTCGGCGTCAGCGTCGGCATCGCGATGCTGCCGGACGACGGCACCGACATGAACGCGCTGATCGAGCATGCGGACCAGGCGATGTACGAAGCCAAGCGCACGCGATCGCGGCGCACCACGCACGCATGACGGCTGGTACGCGCCGGCCGGGCTGTTCCCACCGATAGCCGGCTCGCGCTGTCGCTAGCCGATGAGCGACACCGCGACCGCGATCCCGACGACGAGCCACTGCACGATCGCCACGAGCACGGCGGCCCGGCACAGCCCGACCGCGCCGCGCACGCGCGCGTCGAGCGTGCGCCCGACCTTCGCCGCATCGATCCAGCCCAGGTCGGCGAGCGCGCGGTCGAGCGCCGCGAGCGGACCGTCGACCGCCCCGTCGCCGTCCACCGCCCGCGCGAGCGTGGCAAACAGTCGCCGGTCGATCGCGATGCGCACCGCGTACCACAGCGCCGCGATCCCCGATCCCGTGCTGACGACGGCCAGCAGCGCGCGGGCAAGCGTCGGCGCCGCCCAGCCCGTCGCGATCCACCCGCCTGCGCCAGCCGCGACCAGCGCTGCCGCGAGCGCCCATGCGCCCGCATCGAGCGCGCCGCGTGCGGCGGCAATCCTGAACGGAGCGGACGGATCGCGCATCACCCCTGCCCCGCGCCGCGCCGGCGATCGATCCACTGCTGCAGCACGGCCACGCTTTCATTCGACCATACCGCGCGTGGCCGGACCGCGCGCACCGCGGCCAGCGCGTCGCGCGCATCGGTCAACCCGCGCCGCGCGGCGACCCACGCAGCCGCGCACAGCACGCTGCGCCCGTAGCCGAGCGCACAGCAGACCAGCACGTCGCGCCCTTCGCCGTGCAGGCGTTCGAGCGCCGCGACGGCCTGCGCGAGCTGCGCCGCCGTCGGTGCGACCAGGTCGAGCTGCGGCACCGACGCATACGCGAGCGATGCGTCGGCCGCCGCCCAGCGCGGCATCTCGGCGGTCAGGTCGACCAGCGCGGTGAAGCCGTGGCGCCGGATGTCGCGCGTGGTCGGCGTCCGGCCGATCGACACGCGCTCGTCGATCCGCACCGGCGCGGGCTGCCGGCGCGTCCACAGCCGCGAATTGACGAATGCGCCGGCGATCGTCGGCGCGAGCAGCCCGCCGACGAAGACCGGAAGCCGCCCGTGCGCATCCTTCTGGAATGCGCCGGGCGCGCCGCGCCGGTAGGCCCACGCCACGCAGGCGAGCGCCAGTGCGACCCACCCAGCCGCCAGCGCCCAGCCCGGCGCGCGCGGCACGCACGCCAGCGCCACGAGCGCGACCAGCGCGGCGCCGAACGCATAGCGGCGCGCGAGCGCGCGACCGGCCGCGGACGGCGACGCATCGACGCCCGGCAGCCGGCCCGCGGCATCGCGCAGCGGAAACAGGAACAGCGCGAGACAGCCGACGGCCGCCCCGGTCGGCACGTCGATCGCGTGATGCTGGTATGTCGTCAGCACCGACACGCCGATCGCCGCGAACCACAGATGCAGCACGACGCGCGCGACCGTGCCGTGCAGGTGCTTCGCATAGACGGCCCACAGCACGACCAGCAAGCCGATATGCAGCGACGGCGCCTGGTTGAACGGCTTGTCGAAACCCATCAGCAGCGTGAACAGCGCACCGGCCATGCCGCCCGCGTCGGGCCGCTCGAAGCCGAAGCGCAACGGCCACGCGATGAAGCATGCAACCGACACCAGCTGCACGGTCAGCAGCCGCTTCACGTGATCGAGCAGATCGTCGCGGCGCGTCCAGAAGAAGAACGACAACGCATACAGCAGGTCGATCGACCAATACGGCACGATCGTCCACGGCACGAACGGGATCGCATGCTCCCAGCCGAACGCGAAGGTCGGCACCGCGGCGCGGCGCGCGGCGAGCCAGTTCGCGAAGCCGTACGTCGAGAAGAACACGGCGCCCATCGCCGCGAGCCAGCCGAAGCGCAGCACGAACGACGCGTCGCGCGCGCCGGCCGCCGGTTCGGCCAGCCCGTCACTCGGCCCCGCGCCCGCGCCACCCAGCACGCTCATGACGCGTCGACCCGCTGCGCGAGACTGACCGTGAAGATGCCCATCTCGTCGATCCGCTGGTCGAGCTTGCGGAACCCCGCCCGCGCGACGAGTTCGTCCATTTCGGCCTGCGAACGGCGACGCATCACCCAGGTCGACTCGCCGCGATGATTGTTCAGCGCACGCGCGATGAATTCGAGCTGCGGATGCCACGGCTGCCCCGTATAGACGAGATAGCCGCCCGGCGGCACGGCCTGCGCGAGCCCGCGCAGCGAGCGTTCGATCAGCGCGTTCTCGCCGAACAGCTCGTACAGGCCCGACACGATCGCCAGCGTCGGCCGCGGCTCGAGCGTCGCGAGCGACGTCTCGTCGAACGCGTCGCCGCGCTCGAAGCGCGCGATCGGCTCGAGGCCGCGCTGCGCGATCAGCACGCGCCCGGCCTCGACGTTCGGCGGGCTGTAGTCGCGCAGCGTGATGTCGTCGGGCGCCGCGCCATCGCGTTCCGCGGCCAGCGCGATCGCATCGAGCACGTAGCGCCCGTGGCCGGCGGCGATGTCGACGATCCGCACCGGCGTGCCGTTCCCGCGCAGCCGGCCGATCGCCGCACCGATCAGTTCCTGCAGATGCACCTTGCGCTGGCGGATGCCGACCCAGCCCGGCGAATCGAGATACGTGCGGTCGATCAGCGCGCCGATGCCCAGCCGCCCCTGCGCGCGGTTGCGGTACACGTAGTCGAGCGTCGAGCCCGAATCGAAGCCGAGCCGCAACCCGAGCGCGATGCCGTCCGACAGCGCGCCGCCGGCTTTCAGGCCGGCGCGCGTAAGCGCCCAGTACGCCCGTGCGAACACGTTCGCCGGCGGCCGGGAGAGCGCCGCGTATTCGTCATGGAACGCGCCGCGCCGGTCGGCATCGGCGAGCGACACGCGCGGGCTCGGCGCATCGAACTCGCGCAGCACGAACGCCCGCAGCGGCGCGAGCGCCTGCGCGCGGTCGCGCTCGCCGAGCGTGTCGTGATAGAAGCCCGGCAGCACGATGCGCTCCTTGCGCGCCGCGCCGAGCCGCTCGAAGAAACGGTCCTGCGGGCCGCGATGCACGACCCAGTCGGCGCCCGAGATCAGCAACAGCGTCGGCACGGTGATCGCGGCCGCGTCGGCGACGATGCGCTGCGCGGTATCGTGCAGGTCGAGCAGCATGTTGACCGCGATCGGCCGCGTGATCAGCGGATCGGACGCGTAGCTCGCGATCCGTTCGGGATCGTGCGTGAGGAATTTCGGCTTCACGTAGCTGTTCACGTAGAACAGCCCGCGCAGCTTGTGCATCAGCCGCAGCCCCGGCCGCGCGAACGGCACGTAGAGCTTGATGTGGAACGCCGGCGACGCGACCACGAGCGCGCGAATCGGCGGCGCGTAGTCGTGCACCCAGGTCGCCGCGAGCACCGCGCCGACGCTCTGGCCGACTACCGCCATCTCCTCGATCGCGATGCCGTGCGTGTCGCGGATATGCTCGACGAAGGTCTGCAGGTCGCGCACCGACGCGGCCGCGCTCGGGCTGTAGCCGCGCGCGCCCGGCGAGCGGCCGTGGCCGCGTGCGTCCCACGCGAAAAACGCGAAATCCGGCAGGTCGAGCTCGTCGACGAGGTGCGCGACGCGCGCCGAGTGTTCGTGCCCGCGATGCAGCAGCACGATGGCGCCGCGGCAGCGTGCGCCCGTCGCGGGCCAGTGACGATAGAACAGCGTTTCGCCGTCGTGCGTGATGAAGTCGGCCTCGCGGGCCGTGCGTGCGCTCATGCGATCTCTCTCGTTTCGTTATACGTATCGTGTGGCGCCGCACTCCGGCGCCCGGCCCGTCAGCCGCCCGCCTCGGTGATCCCGGCCCGGACGCGCCGCACCACCGTCACGATCGACAGCACGATCAGCAGCCGCCACAGCCAGGCGCCGACGCTGCCCACCGGCAGACCGAAGCCGATCCACAGTGCGAACGCGCCGAGGGCCAGCGCCCGGTCGCTCTTGCCGAACGGGCCGTCGTAGCGGCGCGTCGCGCCGACGAGCGGGCCGATCAGCCCCGCGCATTCGACGATCACCGCCGTCAGCGCGAACAACCAGACGTCCGCCGGAGCGAACGCGGGAATGGCGAGGAACGGCAGCACGAGCGCGACGTCGGACACGATGTCGCCCAGTTCGTTCAGGTAGGCGCCGAGCGTGCTCTTCTGCCCATGCTCGCGCGCGAGCATCCCGTCGATCGCGTTGAGCGCCATGCGCGCGAACAGCCACAGCGGGATCAGCAGGAACAGCGCGCGCGCGAACACGCCGAGGCCGGCAAGCGCGCCGACGACGATCGAGCCGCCTGCCGCGAACAGCGTGACCTGGTTGGCCGTGACGCCGCGTTCGGCGAGCGAATCCGCGAACGGGCGCAGACGATTCTGGAATTTGGGTTTGAGTGCGTAGAGGCTCATCGTTTCGTATTCGTTTTATTCGTGCGGCTCGGTCGGATACGTTTCCCGCCGCCATGCCCCGGGCGGCGAAACGGCCTGCGTCGGCCTGGATTGAACGGCCCTCATCGTCGCCGAGCGGCCTCGATGCGTCAAGCCTGCGGGCCGGCCCGCCCGCGCGGCGCCAATCTGGCGTTTTTCGGCGAAACTCGCGATAATCCGCTGGCCCGATCGCGGCGAGATCGATTCGAACTGCAGACGGGCACTCGTGCAACAGCCGATTATCACGCCGCCGACCGGCGCATTCGCCGCGACGCAACAGCGTGCGACGGCGAATCGTCCGATTATCGCGGACCTGCGACAGGCAGCCACGAATTTGAAAAAATTTAAACAAGAGCCGTCCGGCGCGCATCCTGCCGCGCCGGCATTCCGGGGTTCCGCCCGCCGCGCATGCGCAGCGGGCCGGGCATGCACGCAGGAGGCCACACGCCGATGAACATCCTCAACGTCTGGCAGCGCGACTTCCTGCTGTCCATCGTGCGGCTCGTCGCCGGCGCGTATCCGGTCTGGCATCAGGCGCCGCCGTCCCCGACGCAGAAGATCTATTTCTCGAACCATACGAGCCACATCGACACGCTCGCGATCCTCGCCGCGCTGCCGCGCGACGTGCGCGCGGTCGTGCGGCCGGTCGCCGCGCGCGACTACTGGGACAGCAGCGACCTGAAGCGCCACATCGCGCAGAAGCTGCTGAACGTCGTGCTGATCGACCGTCATCGCGAAAACGGCGGCGACCCGTTGGAGCCGGTGCGCGACGCGCTGCGGCAAGGCCACTCGATCATCATCTTCCCGGAAGGCACGCGCGGCGCCGACGTGTTGCCGCAGCCGTTCAAGAGCGGGTTGTTCCATCTCGCGACCGAGTTCCCGGACGTCGCGCTCGCGCCCGTCTACCTCGAAAACCTGCAGCGCATCATGCCGAAGGGCGCGATCTGGCCCGTGCCGCTGATCTGCAAGGTGCATTTCGGCGCGAACGAAGCGCTCGGCGCTCAGGAAGACAAGCCGACGTTCCTCGCCCGCATGCGCGACGCGGTCGTCGCGCTCGCGCCGCCGCAGCGGCCGGCCGGCTGAACGCGGCGCGCCTCCTTCTCCCTTTTCCGGATACCAACCATGCGAACCCTCTTCTGGGAACTGGTCGCGGGCGTCACGGGCGTGCTCGTCGTCGCGACCGTGATCGGCGCGATCCTCGGCGCGCGCAGCGGCGGCACCAGCGCGACCATCGTCAACCTGAACCAGCGCATCCGCGCGTGGTGGGCGATGATCGCGATCATGGCCGTCGCGATCGGCCTCGGCAACAACGTCACGTACCTGGTGTTCGCGCTGCTGTCGTACCTGACGTTGCGCGAATTCATCACGCTCACGCCGACCACCGCGAGCGACCATACGACGCTCTTCATCGCGTTCTTCATCGCGATCCCCGTGCAATACCTGCTGCTCGGCATCAACTGGTACGGGATGTATTCGATCTTCGTGCCCGTGCACCTGTTCTTCGCGATGTCGCTCGTGTCGGCGCTCACGCAGGACACGCGCGACTTCCTGAGCCGCAACGCGAAGATCAACTGGGCGCTGATGGTGTGCGTGTACGGGCTGAGCCACGCGCCGGCCGTGCTGATCCTCGACATTCCGCACTACGCAGGGCAGAACGCGCTGCTGCTGTTCTTCTTCCTGTTCGTCGTACAGATCAGCGACGTGCTGCAATACGTGGTCGGCAAGCTGTTCGGACGCCGCAAGATCGCGCCGCAGCTGTCGCCGTCGAAGACGATCGAGGGCTTCGTCGGCGGCGGCCTGCTGGCCACGCTGTGCGGCGCGTCGCTGTATCGCGTGACGCCGTTCAGCTTCGGCGCGGCGTTCGGGATCTCGCTCGCGATCGTGATCGCAGGCTTCGTCGGCGGGCTCGTGCTGTCGGCCGTCAAGCGCTCGCTCGGCACGAAGGACTGGGGCTCGATGATCGCCGGCCACGGCGGGATGCTCGATCGCGTCGATTCGATCTGCTTCGCCGCGCCGGTGTTCTTCCACCTGGTGCGCTACTTGTACGTGTGATGCGCGGGCGGTGCGATGCCGCCCGTTCCTGCGCGCGACGGATCAGTACCCGTCGCGCAGCGCCTTCGGCACGACGTAGCGGCCGCGCGCGGCGTCGAACTTCACCGTGTAGCGTACGTGGATGGCCTTGTCGCCGCGCGTGCCCGTTTCGGTGACCGTCAGCGGATAGACATCGCCGATGCCGGTCGTGTCCGGCGCGATCTCGAAGCGGCGCTCCTCGCAACGCGCCCGGGCGTGCGCGCATTCCGTCGACTCCGCATTGTCGAGCGCCTCGTCGATGCGCGCCGCCGCATGCACCAGCGCATTGCCGTACGGCAGCCAGATCGAACGAAAGCTTTGCGTGTAGCCTTGCCGCATGTCGCTTTCGCCGATAACGAACCCGAACAGGTGCGGCCCGAGCCGCTCGATGCGCACCGTGCCCGGTTCGCCGCGCTGGCCCGAGGCAATCTCCGTTGTCTTCGCGACCGGCTCGAGCGCGCTGCCGTCCGGCGTCGGCTTCAACACGTACAGGTCGATCATGCCCGGCGTCGCGTCCGAATCCATGCCCGGCATCCCGTTCTGCACCGCCGCCTCGGTCTCACCGCACATCGCGAGCAGCGTGCGCGGGCCGTCCGCGGTCGCCACGCGCAGCACGCCGCACGGCGAATGGATGAAATCGTCCCCTTCCGCCTGCCAGCCCTTGCGGCCCGCACGCCAGTTGCCGTACGTGTCGTGGATGAAGGTTTTCAGTTGACGGTCGGGCTGGGGCGGCTCGGCGGCATGAACGGGCGACAGCGCGGAGAGCACGGCGAGTACCGTGAGCACGCCAAGGGCGGCGAGCAGCGTGAGACGTCGGTTCCGGTTCTGGATGGTCATGACGAGATCAGGTCGGATTGATGTGTGGCGGATTGTTGCAGAATCGACGAATCAAGGTTGTCGTGGCGCGATGCCCGTGCCGTCCGGCTTCAGCCGCGCGGTGCGCACCCACCCTTCGGCGATGCCGCGCGTGCGCGAATTCAGATAGACGACCGACGTGAAGCGGCCGTACTCGGTCCGCGCGTCGACGTGGTCGTGCTCGACGATGAAGAGCCCGTCGATCCTGCACGCGTCGTCCGGTGCGGAAAGGAAGGGCAACCGCCCGTTGCCGATGACGACGCGCCCGGCGTCGCTGCCCATCACGTAATCGCCTTGCGCCTGCGCACGGCGGTTCAGCGCATCGCAATCGACGGCACTGTGTACCGGCGTCGCCGATACCACGCACGTCGACACGAAACGCGACAGCGCGCGCCGGTCGATCTTGAGCACGTCCGGCCGATCAGGATCGCGCGTGACGTCGAGCGCCCGCATCGCCTTCGTATCGAGCGTCACCCAGCCGACCGTCGCTTCACGATTCGGCGTGCCCGGATGGTCGGGGCTCGTGAACAGCCGGATCCGGTAGACGTCGCCGTTGCGCTCGTCCACGGCGGCATGGATGTCGCGCCGGGCGAACGCGGTCTGCGGCAGTGCAGGCACGATCAGTGCCGTCAGTCGTTCGTTGCACGGCGACGGCGACGGCGACGCCGGCGCGGCGACGGCGGCCTGTACGGCCAGCGCGCCGACACACGCGAGCGCGACGCGCACGGCGATGGCCGCGCATCGGCTGCGCCGCCCGGTCTCGCCATTCACGCCGGTCGGCGTTACGATCTCATTCTTCACTTCAGGCTCCGTTCGACACGCGCGGAAATCGACCCGCGAGGCCGTAGCGTACACGCACGGCGCGACGAGCCACCGCCACCGACATCGCCCATGAAACTGAAGCTCGACATCGTGCAGCTCGCCGGCCGCGACGGCGACACGCGCTACAACCTGCAACGCACGCTCGAAGCGATCACCGCCTGCGCGCCCGGCACTGACATCGTGATGTTTCCGGAAGCGCAGCTCACCGGCTTTCTCGATCCGTCGAATCTCGCCGACGTCGCCGAACCGCTCGACGGTCCGAGCGTCGGCGCGGTGATCACGGCCGCCCGGGCACGCGACGTCGCGGTCGTGGCCGGGCTGATCGAGAACGATGGCGGCCGCTTCTACAACACAACCGTGTTCGTCACGCCGGACGGCATCGCGTTGCGCTATCGCAAGACGCACCTGTGGGTCAGCGAACGCGACGTCGTGCAGCCCGGCGACCGCTACGCGACGGTCGAATGGCGCGGCGTGCGGATCGGCCTGCTGATCTGCTACGACAGCGAATTCCCGGAAAGCGGCCGGGCGCTGGCCGCGCTCGGCGCGCAACTGATCCTCGTGGCCGACGGCAACATGGAGCCGTACCGCAACGTCCACCGCACGTCGGTGTCGGCGCGCGCGATGGAGAACCAGGTGTTCGCGGCTGTTGCCAACCGCGTCGGCGTCGGCAGCGAAGACGTCGTGTTCGCGGGCGGCAGCCTCGCGGTCGATCCGTTCGGTTACCTGATCTTCGAAGCCGGCAACGGCGAATCGCGCCACACGGTCGAACTCGATTTCGATCAGCTCGCCGCGTCGCGCGCGGTGTACGACTATCGTGCGGACCAACGCCTGCACGTCACCGGGGAGCGCATCGAGCATGCGGACGGACTGCGCGAACTACTGATCCCGTGAGCACCCGGTCGCTTCCCGGCCCCTTCCCTGCCCCGACGCTTGCGTCACGCCGGATCGGGCACCTCGATCGCCAGCAACGCCGAACTAACCGACTTGCCGTGCGCGTCGAGCGCGAGCGAGCGCGTGACGCCGCCGCCGAGCGCATCGCGCAGCACGAAGTTGAACGCACCGAGCGCCGGCAATTCGTAGCGCACGACGTCGCCGTACACGATGCCCGCGAGCCGCGCCTTCACCGTTGCCGCATCCAGATGTGCGCATAGATGATCGTAATGACGCGGATCGTGGCAGATGACCGACACGTTCAGCGTATTGCCCTTGTCGCCGGTGCGCGCATGCGCAAGTTCACGCAGTTGCATCAGGCCTCCACGAATGAAAACGACGGCGTCACGGCCGCGCGCGGCAGCAGCACCGACTGCACCGCGATCACCTCGCGCGTCGACTTGAACGCGCCACCGCCGCCGGCCGGCCCGTTCGTATAGAGCGTCTCGACTTCGTTGCCGATCCGCGCGGCTTCGGCGGCGTTCGCCGCGCGTCCGGCCACCCGCACGCGGACTTCACTCGGCTCACCGCGCACGGCCGGCGTCGCGTCGCCATACAGCGCATCGACGCCGATCAGGTCGAAGCGTAGCTCGCTCGCCGCGACGCCGGTCAGCGCGAGCCGCTCGCGAACGATGTCGAGCGCCAGACGCGCACGCGCGAGCGCGCCCGGGCCGCCGTACGAGATCTGGCCTTCGCCGATCCAGCCGTCGACGTAAGCCACCGACACCTTCAGCGTATCGGGCCGCGCGGTGCCGCGCCCGCCCGTCACGCGCACGCGATCGGCCGCCTCCTCGGCAACCGTCACGCGCGTGAAATCGGCCACGACGTCGGGCTGCAGATACCGCGCCGGGTCGTGAATCTCGTAGAGCAGCTGCTCCTTGCAGGTCGCCGCGCTCACGCGGCCGCCGGCATGCGGTACCTTCGTGATCACGACCGAGCCGTCGGCCGCGACCTCGCCGATCGGAAACCCGAGCCGCGCGAGATTCGGCACGTCCTTGTAGCCGGGATCGGCGAAATAGCCGCCCGTCACCTGCCCCGCGCATTCGAGCAGATGGCCGACGACGGTCGCAGCGCCCAGCGTGTCCCAGTCGTCCATCCGCCAGCCGAACGCATGGATCAGCGGCGCGGCGAACAGCGACGGATCGGCGACGCGCCCGGTCAGCACGACGTCCGCGCCGGCCGCGAGCGCGTCGACGATCGGCGCGGCGCCGAGATACGCGTTCGCGGACACGATGCGGTCGCGATACGCGGCGACGTCGTCGCCCGATTCCTCGAAACGGAACGCGCCGCGCAGCACGACGTCGAGCACGTCGTCGCCTTCGACCGCCGCGACCTTCAGCCCCGCGATGCCGAGCGATTGCGCGATCTGCGCGGTACGCCGTGCGGCCGCGCGCGGGTTCGCCGCGCCCATGTTCGACACGATGCGCACGCGTTTTGCCGCCGCGACCGGCAGCACCGCCTGCATCCGCGCGTCGAGCAGCGGATCGTAGCCGAGCGCCGGATCGTTGCGCCGCGCCTGCTGCGCGATCGCGATCGTACGCTCGGCCAGGCATTCGAAGACCAGGTAGTCGAGTTGCCCGTGTTCGGCCAGTTCGACCGCGGGCTCGATCCGGTCGCCCGAGTAGCCGGCGCCCGCGCCGATGCGCACGCGCCGTTCATGTGATGGCTTTGCAGTCATGTCCGTACCGTCATCCGGCGAAATACGCCGCCGGGAAGAATCAAAACACGCCGAGCACGACGCACGCGATCGTCATCACGATCGACGCGCCGAACAGCAGCGTAAACGTGAACTTCTGATGCTCGGCCAGCTCGATCCCGCACAGGCCGACGACGAGGAACGTCGCCGGTGTGAGCGGGCTGACCGGAAAGCCCGTCGTCATCTGGCCGAGCAGCGCCGCCTGTCCTACCTGCACGGCCGGCACACCGAGCTGGCCGGCCACTTCGGCGATCACGGGCAGCACGCCGAAGTAGAACGAATCGGGATCGAACAGCATGCTGAGCGGCATCGACGCGAGGCCGAGCGCCACCGGAATGTGGCCGGCCATCGACGGCGGCACGAAGCCGACCGCCGCCTGCGCCATCGCCT